>OKTB01000027.1_pt1 | contig 95610 bp, 86 predicted proteins | sample 1606131 | NCBI WGS metagenome assembly OKTB01 (sample SAMEA3879518, study PRJEB24766) | human gut metagenome | biome: human-associated habitat; feature: feces | place: USA | collected 1985/1987
TCCGGCTTGCGCTCTATGGGCGGCAGTCGTTTATATGGGTTCTCTCTCATGTGTTCCCTCCATTTTTCCTTTGCCGTTCTCCCCGAAAAGGCTTCCTGCCCCATTCCTGCGGCGTGTTCCGGCGTTGGCACGCTCCCCGGACTTCGGGACATTTTGTCCCGAAGTGGCTCGTTGCGGTGCTTCCCCTGCCGGGGTATTCCTTTTCGGACGGTCATTCATTTTTCAAGGTGCAGCTCATCGATGAACTACTCTAAGTCTACACCTAAAAGACCGCCCGTCCCGTATATCCATAAGGTCGGAAATCAGCCCGGAAAACTCTCTATTTCCACGCTCTCGGAATTGTGGTAAAATAATAAATACAAGACGATAAATCGGAAGTTGTGAGGTGTTCAAAATGGATAGCATAGTGGAACTTGTCAAGAGAAATGAGCAGCTTCTCCTTGAAAATGCTGAAGCACTAAATGATGAGGAAGTAGAACAGGAAGATATTGACGAGTATCTTAAAATTCAAGGTGCTACAAAAGAAGAATTAAGCGCCTTTGAAAATCAATTTCAAATAAGATTGCCAGAGGATTTTAAAACCGTATATTCATACAAAAACGGCAGCGGCTATATGAGCTTAATTTGGCCGCAGGAGGGATTTTATCGCGGGTATCGCCTACTGTCACTAAAAGAAATAATCAAGTTAAAATCTCTTTTTCAAAATAAAAACTGTAAAATGACAGAGTTTCCAAATGTAATTGGTGAAAAACAACTGCAACAATTAGACGAACGCATAAAGCCATATCTGTTTTGTGAGCGTTGGTTTCCCTTTGCTGAGTATGCCGGTTCTCTTTATCTGATGTTGGACTATAACCCAAGCGAGAAAGGTGAAATCGGTCAAATTATTTGTTATGTGCATGACCCGGATTTTATCTATTATGTCGCTCCGAACATTACCGAAGCACTGAAAATGACGGAAACAGTTATTGAGAATTTAATATAATTTTTCTTTATATGATGTAAGCGATAGCTTCCCATTTATTGGGCAGACAAGGAGGGAGCGCATGGAATTATCCATACAAGAACGATTGAAAGACCTGCGTGTGGAGCGTGGGCTGACGCTGGAACAGCTTGCAGAGCAAACACATCTCTCCAAGTCGGCGCTGGGCAGTTATGAGGGGGATAATTTCAAGGACATCAGCCATTATGCCCTTATTGAGTTAGCAAAGTTTTATGAAGTGACTGTTGATTATCTGCTGGGGCGTTCTCAAACAAAAAATCACCCAAACGCCGATCTTGCAGACCTGCGTTTGAGTGATGATATGATTGAACTCTTGAAAAGTGGGCTGGTGGATAATTCACTCTTGTGCGAGCTGGCAGTACACCCGGATTTTCCCCGGCTGATGGCTGACCTTGAAATCTATGTGAACGGCGTGGCGGGAAAACAGGTACAGAGTGCAAACGCCATTGTGGACGCTGTAAGCGCAACCATTATGAAGCAGCACAATCCCGGCTTGACCGACCCGCAGTTAAGACAGCTTATCGCCGCCCATATTGATGATGATAGTTTTTGCCGCTATGTGATACAGCAGGACATAAACAAGATAGCTCTTGACCTGCGGGAAGCGCATAAGGACGATTTTTTCAGCGTCCCGGAGGATAACCCGCTGAAAGATTTTTTACAGACCGCAGACGAAGTCGCCAGTGAGGACGGCGACCCGGAACAAGCGTCTTTGGCGTTTATCTGTAAGCGGCTTAAATTGAATTTGAAGAAGCTGTCCGAGGAAGAAAAGAAGTGGTTGAAAAAGATTGCACAGAAGTCGGACTTGCTGAAAAATCCAACCCCACAGCGGGGGAAGAAATAAAATGAGGAGGTTTTATGATGAAACGAATATGGGCATTGTTACTGGGTGTGGTATTAAGTGTTTCATTGACTGCTTGTGCAGAAAATAATTTAGACCAAATGTATATTGAGGAAGCACAGTTGACAGAAGAAGAAAAAAATATTGCCGAACTATTGGGATTAAATCAAGAATATCGTCTGTATGATTTTTCCTTAGATGATACGGTGAAAAGTATGCAAATAAACACCTATGAATTGATTGATGGAGAATGGCACATAGTCGCAGGAGGTGGTGGACAAGCATTCGAGGATGCAGAAGGACGGCTTGCTCTCGGCTTTGATAATCTCGCAGACGGTTTGAGGATTGCTATACAAAGCGAACATAACAATGGTTCAACATCATACTTCAAAGAAAGCGAAAATGATATTACTGGTATGGGCTATGCTACTTCTGTTTTGAGTGATAAACAGGAAATTGTTTATGACCAAGAAATTCCGTTAGTGATACAGATAATAACTTCTAAAAATGAAGTACATTCCTATGTAGTTGATTATTTTTTTCAACCAGAGGAATACGAAAAGTATGATTACGAATATGTATATGCTATTACTGTCCTTTTCAGCCAAAAACCAGTAAGCGAATTAGCAAACTAACTACAAGGTTATGAGATACAAATAGCAAAGTCAGCCGAGCCAGTCAACGGTCAAGATGAACGGCGCACAAATGCGCCGCCGTTGACAGTCCCGCCCGCCTTTGCTGATGGGCAATCAAGGCGGGAAAGCCCTAAAATGGCTTCCCGCCCATCTCAATTTTGAAAGGAAAATCCGTCTGCTTTTTCGTGAGAGTGTCCACAAGTTCGGGACATTTTGTCCCGAAGTCCGGCGTGGGATGCGGGACGGGGGTTTTCATATACGCCCTGTCTGCTGATGAAAGCAGTCCTGCGCTTGCGGCTCCACGCCACGCAATCACAGCCCTGTTTTCCTGCTGCTTCAAATGCCCTTGCCCTCCCGGTTGGCAACCTTATTTTCGCTGCAACGCCGACAGAGCGTATAACACACTACACTTTGCAAGCAAAGTCGTGTGCCAAAGGGTGCCCCTTTGGAAACCCCGAACAACAAAACAGGCTGAATATCTCGCACTTCCCCGGTGCTTGATATTCAGCCTTTATTTGTTGTCAGCAGCCCCCGTTTTGTGGTCTGCGTGTAGTTCCTTGTAAACTGACCTAAAGCTCCCACTAAAAAAGCAGCGCCTTTACACAGTATGTTCGTGTAAGGCGCTGCTTTTTTTGCCTTTAGAGAGGGGCTATCCTCGCTGTCGCGGCCTCCTCCAGCTTCTGAAATTTGGTTTCCAATTTTTCAGAAATGGAGGAAACGGCAAAATGTCGTACACCCAAGATCATCGTTCAAGCATTGAAATGAACTCTTCTGGGCGGAAAATCCGCCAGAATCCCCCATCGAGGAAATATTTTTGGAAAATTTCAAAAACATTTCCGAAAACTTTGCCAAAAGCGCACCTTCCATTCGGGATAGAAGCGAAAGGGGAAGAAAGCCGGCCTCTCGGTGCATGAGAGGAGGTGAACAACTCTTGGAGCTGACACCATCCCAAAAGAAAACCGTTAGACATCAGTTCGACAGCTTTTGCAGGAAGGTTCTGCGTGAAGAAGCCCGCGATTATGAGCGTCATATCGCGTGGCGTTTCGACCATGAGGTATCCCTTTCGGAGCTGTCAGAGGAGCAGGAGCGCCAAATGTATGTGCTGGACGAGTACCCGTCCGAGCAGACGCATTTTCACGTGCAGGGCTATGATGTGGCTATCGAAAACGAAGATCTCGCCAATGCCCTGACGGTGCTGCCGGACGATAAGCGTGATATTGTTCTGCTTGTGCATTTCCTTGATATGACCGATCAGGAAATCGCGGACAAGCTGGACATGATGCGCCGCACCGTGCAATACAAGCGCGCTCAGTCCCTCAAGGAATTGAAAAAAGAAATGGAGGTCACTAAAGATGGCGCGCAATCTGAGTAACGCTGCTGCATCTCTGCTGCCTTACTCGACCATCGAAGCGGCTGCGTCCGGCAATGTGGACGCGATCAATGCTGTGCTGAAGCACTATGAGCGTTATATTGCGGCTCTGGCAACCAGAACCCTGTATGACGAAAACGGTGTTCCGCACCTTTGCCTCGATGAAGAAAAGGTATGCAGGATGCGAACCAAGCTGATTACCAAGATTCTTGACTTCAAGGTAAACAAAACAGCCTAAAAACCCATAGCAGCCCGTGCAGAAGCGTGTACCCCTTTCCACGCTTTCTGCAACGGGCTATTCGTGCATCCGCGAGGAAAGGTTCTTATCGCCTGATAGGAGCCTTTCCCGGCTGATCCACAGCCAAATATCACACGCGCCTGAAAGCGCGGATATGCTGTACCTTGAAAATTTCATAGGCAACCGGATAACGAACCTGGACGGAGCAAAGCCCGGCAAATGGCGCGCCATGATCCGCACGGAAAGGAGGATTTGGGCGAGCGATTCAGCCAGTTTGCATCTGTGTGTGGCATCACAGATGGCCATGACCTCCGTTCAGCTAACGATACTCCCGCGTTGAACGCCCTCAAAGCATTGCGCGGCGCACCCATCAGCATGGGCCGGGGTGAGATTCCCGTGGGCGGCTGCCAGCCGCCGTCCGGTTTTGCCAATAACAATTTACAAATGAGGCGAAAACTATCATGAGTATCAGGGCGGCGCTATATTGCCGTGTAGATTGGAGAATTTCTGTTGAAAATGAAACTCGAGGAAGAATATCTGCGGTGACCGTCTATCATATTTTCGGCTCATATCCCATAGCATATAAGGAAGGGGGCTAAGACAGTGACGGAGGTTGATCGCGAGATTGCTTTGGCTTTATTAAAACGACTATGGAAGCGGGAGTTGATTTCGGAAGAAACGTATGTTTCTGCCAGCAGCTCCCGTTTTTTTGACAAACGGCAATTTACATCTGATACTGAAACCGTCAACAAAATAACTGAGGAGGTCAGTACGGATGGTAACAATTAGATGGCTTCGAGAGCAGATTCGGCAGGGAAAAACCATTTACGATCTGCCGCTCCGGGTTACGTTCTACGCGCGTGTTTCTACGGAAAAGGTGGAGCAGCAGGGCAGTTTGGAAAACCAGATCCAATACTACACAGAGTTCATTCAAAAGAACCCGAATTGGACCTATGTTCCCGGCTACATTGATGAAGGTATTTCTGGAACGAGCACTTATAAGCGTGACAGTTTTCTGCGCATGATCGAGGATGCCAAACGGGAGATGTTTGACTTCATTATCACAAAAGAAATATCCCGTTTTTCCCGCAACACACTGGACAGTATCCAATATACACAGGAGCTGCTGGACAACAATGTGGGTGTACTGTTCCAAAATGATAATATCAACACACTGGACAGCGATAGTGAGTTTCGGCTGATCGTCATGGCCGGCGTGGCACAGGACGAAGTTCGAAAACTATCCGAGCGGTTAAAATTTGGCTTTCGGCAGTCCATCAAGAACGGCCATGTTTTGGGAAATAATCGCTTATGGGGTTACGATAAGAAGGACTGCAAGCTGACAATCATCCCGGAGCAGGCAGAAGCGGTCAAGCTGATTTTTCAGCTCTATGCCACCGGAAACTATGGCCTGCGCAAGTTATCACAGGAGCTGACTCGCCGTGGATACACAAGTCTTTTGGGAAACGAGTTTAATTCCGTCACCATCGGCCATATTCTGCAAAACCCCAAGTACAAGGGGTGGTACTGCGGCAATAAGACACAATCCTTAGACTATCGGAAGAAAAAAACGGTATTTCTTGATGAAAGCGAGTGGGTAACATACCCAGATCCTAATATCCCGGCGATTGTATCGGAAGAACTTTGGAATCAGGCAAATGAGATATTCAAGAAACGCAGTGCCAGAACGAAAGCTTACGGCGTTGGTTACCAAAGCAAGTATCCATACAGCGGGAAAATCATTTGCGGAAAGCATGGAACCACCTTTCATCGGCAGAGCTTCAAAACTGTGGAGGGACACACAGAATACTGGCAGTGCAGGATGTACCGTGAGCGCGGAAAAGCTGGATGCGATTTGCCGACGCTCCAAACGAAGGAGCTGGACGCAATTCTGGCAGACCAATTCCAAAAGCTGGTGAAAAATCAAAAGCAGATCGTCCGACTTGTGATGGACAGTGTTTCCGGCGTTCAGCAGAAGCATGATTACTCCGGACAAATCACCCAGTTGAACACCCAGATCAGCCAACTGGATGGAAAAAAGGATAAGCTGCTGGAACTCAGTATCGCCAACGCAATCACAATTCAGGAATTCAAGAAGCGCAATAACCGCTTCAATGAACAGATTGCGGATATGCAGGAGCAGATGATTTCTTTACAAAAGCTGGAGGAAAATGGCTCAGCTGCGGGTATTGACTTGTCCGCAATTGAACAGGCGCTTTGGCAGGAGCTTTCCTTTCAGGATACCATCTCGACGGAGGTTGTTGCGGCAATCCTCGACCATGTGGTTGTTTGCGAGGGCAGCACGAAACAGCGAATTGATCTGGAACTCTATTTAAGGCTGGGGCAGACCGCTTCAGTCACTTTTTCACGAGAGCGATTTGCATTTTGGAACACATCTTCTTGGCAATGTGGGCGACGAGGCGCAGGTTGTGCTCAACGAGCATATTGCGCGCCTCCAGATCGCCCGCAAGCATCTGCTCAACATATTTCTTCTCCTCCTGCGCGGAAAGCGGACGCGGGAACGAGCCGCCCGACAGGTGAAGCGAGAGCAGCATGGCGTGCGACAGCAGATAAAGTGCGATCGAAAGCATAAAAACTCCTCCTCTTTTCTTCATTTTATGGGCAGACGGGAAGTCCCTATGCGCAGCGCAAAGCGCGGCAATATGCCGCGCAGACTCCCCTGCATTTTGCGCAAAACATCTCAATTGTGCAAAATAACGCCGCATTTATTTTATTTTTCTTCTGCAAATTGTGAATTTTTTCCTCACTCTATTGATTTTTGGCATTCAAGCGCTATACTAAAACCAACTACAGAAAAAGGAGGAACTTTTTCATGCCCGCACGCAAAAATACTGCGCGGCTTTCCAAAAAGCCGCCGCTGTCACCGCAGGAACTCAAGCAGATCGACGCTTTCTGGCGCGCAGCAAACTATCTGACCGCCTGCCAGCTGTATCTTCTCGACAACCCGCTTTTGGAGCGCCCGCTGCGTGAAAGCGACCTGAAGCAGACCATCGTCGGCCACTGGGGCACCTGCCCGGGGCAGAACTTCATCTACACGCACTTGGATCGCGTCATCAAGCGCGACGACCTTGACATGATCTATCTCTCCGGCCCCGGCCACGGCGGAAACGCCATGGTTGCGCAGGACTGGCTGGACGGCAGCTACACGGAAGTCTACCCCAACATCACGCGCGACAAGGATGGCATGCAGAGGCTCTTCAAGCGCTTCTCCTTCCCCGGCGGCATTCCCAGCCATGTGGCGCCCGAGACTCCCGGCTCCATCCACGAGGGCGGCGAATTGGGCTATTCCCTCGCCCACGCCTTCGGCGCCGTGGCGGATAACCCCGATCTCATTGCCGCCTGCGTCGTCGGCGACGGCGAGGCCGAAACCGGGCCGCTGGCGACCTCGTGGCACGGCAACAAATTCATGAACCCGATCACCGACGGTGCGGTGCTGCCGATCTTGCACTTAAATGGCTTCAAGATCGCCAACCCCACCATCTTCTCCCGCATGAGCCACGAAGAGATTGAATGCTTCTTCCGCGGCTGCGGCTGGGAGCCACGCTTTGTGGAAGGCAGCGAGCCTGAGCAGATGCACCAGCAGATGGCTGCTGCGCTCGACTGGGCGATCCGCGAGATCCACCGCATTCAGCGCACCGCGCGCAAGAGCGGCAAGGCAAGCCGCCCGCACTGGCCGATGCTCGTACTGCGCACCCCCAAGGGCTGGACGGGGCCGAAGGAAGTCGACGGTCTGCCGGTCGAAGGCTGCTGGCGCGCCCATCAGGTGCCCATTTCCATGGGTGCGGAGGAAAAGGCGCATCTGCCGCTGCTCGAGAGCTGGCTGCGCTCGTACAAGCCCGAAGAGCTCTTCCATCAGGACGGCACGCCGGTGGAGCTGGTCGCGTCCTTCCCGCCCACAGGCGCGCGCCGCATGGGTGCGAACCCGCACGCGAACGGCGGTCTCCTGCTGCGCGACCTGCGTACGCCGGATTTCCGCGATTACGCGGTCAATATTCCCTCTCCCGGTGCGGTAGAAGCACAGGATATGTACGTCCTCGGCACCTATGTCCGCGATGTGATGAAGCTGAACATGGACGCGCGCAACTTCCGCATTTTTGCGCCCGACGAAACGGCTTCCAACCGCTTGCAGGCCGTCTTTGAGGTCACCGGCCGCCGCTTCCTCGACGAGCAGATCGAGGGCATCGACGACCACCTCGACCCCGACGGCCGCGTGATGGACTCCATGCTCTCCGAGCATTTCTGCGAAGGTTTCCTCGAAGGATATCTGCTCACCGGCCGCCATGGCTTTTTCGACAGCTACGAGGCGTTTATCCGCATTGTGGACTCAATGTTCTCCCAGCATGCCAAGTGGCTCAAGATGTGCAATGAGCTGCCTTGGCGGCAGGATATTGCATCGCTCAACTATATCCTCGCCTCGAATGTCTGGCAGCAGGATCACAACGGCTTCACGCACCAGGATCCGGGCTTTCTCGACCACGTGGCGAACAAGAAGGCCGATGTGGTGCGCATGTATCTGCCGCCCGACGCCAACTGCCTGCTCTCCTGCTTCGACCACTGCATCAAGAGCCGCAACTATGTAAATGTCATCGTGGCGAGCAAGCACCCGCGCCCGCAGTGGCTCACGATGGAACAGGCCGTGAAGCACTGCACGCAGGGCATCGGCATCTGGGAATGGGCGTCGAACGACCAGGGGCAGGAGCCGGACATCGTGATGGCCTGCTGCGGTGACACGCCGACGCTTGAAACGCTCGCCGCCGTAACGATCCTGCGCCGCGAGCTGCCGGAGCTCAAGATCCGCGTGGTGAACGTGGTCGACCTCATGAAACTCCAGCCCCACACCGAGCATCCCCACGGTCTGACGGACGAGGAGTACGACACGCTCTTCACCAGGGATAAGCCCATCATCTTCGCTTATCACGGCTATCCTACGCTGATCCACGAGCTGACCTACCGCCGCCACAACCGCAACCTGCATGTGCGCGGCTACAAGGAAGAGGGTACGATCACGACCCCGTTTGACATGCGCGTGCTCAACGACATCGACCGCTTCGATCTTGTCATCGACACGGTGCGCCGTCTGCCGCGGCGCCTACCTCGTCCAGAAGATGAACGACAAGCTTGTCGAGCACCGCCAGTATATCAAGGACAACGGCATCGACCTGCCCGAAGTGCGCGCGTGGAAGTGGAATGACGGCAAGGGCATCGAGTCGTAAGAGAGGAGATCGTTATGCGCATTGCAATTCCCGTTGCGGGAGAAACCGTCGCGTCGCCGCTGGGCGATGCAGAGGGCTTCCGCTTCTATGAGGACGACCACGGCCGCATCGTGCGGCAGTTTCTCGTGCCGATGGAAGAGCGCAGCACGAAGGCCGCCATCGACCTTTTGGAGCGCTATGGCATCGACGCGCTGCTCTGCGGCACGATCGACGAAAATGAGCGCATCGCCGTTGGCACGGCGGGTCTGATGCTTTTTCCCGGCTATACCGGCGAAGCGGACGAGGCCGCGCTGCGTTTTTTGAGCGGCAGCATCGTTTCCGACCCGAATAACCACTGCAACGCCTGCGGCTTCAAGGGCGCATGCTCGCTGAAGGACAAGGGTGGCTGCGGCAAATAAAGCAGAAAAAGGAGCAAGCCTTTTGGCTTGCTCCTTTTTTACGAATGCTGTTATGATGCGGGGCGCGTGGTGACAAGGTAATCCGAGTTGATCCAACCGAACTGTCCGCCTACGGAGACGAACGTCCAGCCGTCCTGCTTGGCAGCCGCCTGCACCTCGGTGCCGAGGGAAACGGTCGTGATCTTGTCATAGCTCGTACCGGGGCCGCTGCGCAGATTCACGCCGCCTGTGGTGTAGTAGATGTAATACTTATCGTAAACCGAATTTGGCTTGACCGCAACTTCCGTGTGACCCGTGAGGTCGAGCCAATCGATCTTTTCGCTGTTCGTGCTGTCATTGCCCTGCGTGCCGCCGGTTTCACCGGCATCGCCGTCCAGCAGGCCGTCCTCACCGTTGGTAAGCTGATTGTCCTCGCCCGTCTGTGAGCCGCCGCGCAGCTGCTCGATCTTTGTCTGTGCATCGGCAAGGTCGCGGCGCGCGCCCTTGAGCTTGAAGGACAGAACGATCACCGTGATGAAGAGCACCAGCGAAAGCGCCAGAAGCCCCATAAAAAGCGTGTAAAGCGGATTGCGCCGCGGCTTGCGGCGGCTGACCCGACGTCCTTCCATAAATGATACCCCCTTATCGGTTTGTTCCTCTTTATTGTACATAATTTTCACAAGTTATGTCAAGTGGCTTTCCCGTTTAGACGCAGAAATTCATAAAAAGTTCCCGCCCGGCGTAAAAAAAGGAGATGGCCAAGGCCACCTCCTTTCAGCGGATTCACTTTTTGTTCGCGCGCTCCTTGTGCCGCTCGAGAAGCTCCTTGGGCTCCGCCTCGGCAAGCTTGCGCTCGCGGCGCTCGAGCACCTCCTTGGGCTTTTCGGTGATCGCGCCAGCCGCCTTGAGGGATTCCTTCGTTGCCACCGGGCCGACCAGCTCGTAGATGAGCACGGAGAAGAGAATGATGTTGCGGATCAGCTCGCCGTCCGCGCCGAGCGCCTGCGCGCTCACGCACATACCGAGCGCCACACCCTCCTGCGGCAGCAGCATGATGCCAAGGTACTTCTGCACCGTGTGGTCACAGCCCACCGCCTTGGCCGACCAGCGCGCGCCGCAATACTTGCCGGCCGAACGCGCGATGATATACACAACGCCGATGAGCACGAGCACGCCTTGAGAAAAGACGCTCAGGCGCAGATTTGCGCCGCTGATGACAAAGAACACCGCGAGCATCGGCGTGCTCCATCTGTCCGCACGCTCCATGAGATCATCGGACAGCGGGCAGATGTTGCAGAACACCGTGCCGAGCATCATACACACGAGCAGCGGAGAGAAGCCGCACTCCACGCCTGCAACGGTAAACTCTACCGCGGAGAGGCCGACCATCAGGAAAATGAATGCAATGCTCAGCGAGAGACGGTTGGAGTTCGAGCGGAACATCGTCTCAAGCTTCGTGAGGACAAAGCCCGCGATCGCGCCGAGCAGCAGCGAGCCGACGATCTCGATGAGTGGAGAGAGCAGGATGCTCGCAACGCTGAACTGCGCGCTGTCCATCGCGCGGGCAATGCCGAAGGAAACGGCGAACGCGATGAGACCCACCGCATCGTCGAGCGCGACGATCGGCAGCAGCAGGTCAGTGAGCTCACCCTTGGCCTTGTACTGGCGCACGACCATCAGCGTGGTCGCCGGTGCGGTAGCCGTGGCGATGGCGCCGAGGGTGATCGCTGCGGGAACAGAGAGCACATCGGGGCGCAGGAAGTGGAACACAACAAGTGCAATATCAACAAAGGCCAGCGCGGCAAGTGCCTGCAGAACGCCGATGACCATGGCCTGCTTGCCGGTCTTTTTAAGCTGGCTGAGGCGGAACTCATTGCCGATGGAAAACGCGATAAAGCCCATCGCCACATCGGAGATCATGCTCAGCGCCTCGACCTGATCGTAACCTGCAAAGCCGAGGCCGGGAACGCCGAGGCGGCCCAGCACGAACGGCCCGATCAGAACACCCGTCACAAGAAATGCCGTAACATCGGGCAGGTGCCAGCGGCTGAAAATACGCGTCATCAAAAGCCCTGCGAGCAGCGCAAAAGCCAGATTCAAGATGGCAGTCATAGTTACACCTTCATAACAAATAATGGTGGGCGATCAATCCGCCCAAGGCTTGTATTGTAGTATGTTCGTGCACGAAATGCAAGCATTTTCTGCAAGTTTTCTGTCAAATACAGAAAAAGCGACAGCTTTTTGAGAAAAAGCTGTCGTTTGGTTTCGTTTGCTCCGGTTCAGTCCGTATTCACGCGCACACCGGTGAAATAGCTGTTGCCAAATCCATCGGTGTATACGCCGCGCAGCGTATCGCGCAGCAGGTGCGCCGTGCCGTCAAAATACACCGGCGAGAGCGCCATATCGTCGAAGAGCATCATCTCTGCATCGTGAAGAAACGCTGTGCGCGCCACAAGGTTTTCCGATGCCGCTGCTACACCGATCAGCACATCGTAAGTGCCGTTTTCATAGTTGATCAGGTTCTGCTCGCTCTCGCTGCACCAGCGGTCAAGAAAGCCCATCGCATCATCATAGAGTGCGGTGATCTTTTGCAGCGCAAGCTCATAATTTTTCGCTTCCATGCGCGCATTGTATTCCGCCTGCGTCACGCCGCGCAGCATCACCGTCACGCCGAGCGTCGTACTCCACATGTTCTGCAGCGCCGCAGCCACGGCGTCATTTTCCGTACCGGTGACATACAAAAGCTCGATCGGCGGGAACATGCTCGTGCTGTAATAGCCCGCGTAGCTCAGCTCCTCACGCGCTTCCGCCTGCCGCGCGTTCACGTCTTCCTCGTCAATGCTGCGAAGCACGCCGCCGGTCGTGCGGAAGTCATCGTCCGTTTCACCGGAATCTGAAATGCCGTAGGGAACAAGCCCCGTGGCAGGCGTATTTTCCGCGCCGCCTGCTGCCGCAGCGGCCGCACGGTCGATGGCAAGATCGAATGCCTCGCGGGTATGTTCGTTTGAGAAGAGGTCGCTCTCGTGGTTATAAAGCACGCACGCCGTTGCATACACCGCCGTCGGCTTCCAGTTTTCATCTTGTGAAAGTTCGGCGATCACACTGTCGGGCAGGTGGGCGATATAGTCGATCTCGCCCGCCTCGTAAAGCTTCCACGCCTCTTCCGGGCCGGAAGCAAAAACAAAGCCAAGCTCATCTGGGCCAACCAGACGCGCTTCGTAATACTCCTCGTTGCGCACCGCCGTCAGCTTGCTGCTCTTGGACCACGCGCTCACATGATATGCGCCGTTGCTCACAACATTCGGCATATCAAAGCCGGCGCCGTCTTCCGTCAAGTCGCGGCGCAGCGGCATCGTGGCGACCGCCGTGCAGATGCCCTCGATAAAGTACGCGCAAGGCGCGCTCAGTGTAACGACAAAGGTGGATTTATCCTTGGCAGAGACCTGAAGCTTTGCCTTGTCGCCGGTTTCGCGCACCTCGTCGTAGCCTGCCACCACGCTCATCAGCGAATGGTTCGGAGAATTGGTCGCAGGGTCGGCCAGGCGCTGCCAGGCATAGACAAAATCGTCCGCCGTCACCTTCTCCCCGTCCGACCAGCGCGCGGTAGAGCGCAGCGTGAAGCGGTAGGTCACGGTGCCGTCATAGTTCGTTTCCTCGGTATATTCCTTCGCCATACCGTTGGTGAGCATCACCTCGCCGCTGCCGTCGTCGCTCTCGCGCATCAGGTTTTCGTACAGGGCATGAAAAATGCTGTCGGCGTCCGTATCGGTGTTCATCGCGGGATCGAGCGAATCGATCGCGCCGCAGACGCTCACGTTGAGAACGAGTTTTTCATTCCCCTGTTTTTTATTGCCGCAGCCGGACAACAGCCCAAGCAGCAGCGTTGTGCCAAGCAGCAGCGCTGCGATCCGTTTTATCGTTTTCATAGTCTCTCCTATTAGCAAAAGCGCGGTAAGCCGCCGCTCCAGTATCGTAACATGCGCTTCATTATAGCGAAATTTTCTGCTCTTGTAAAGGCAGGAGCGTGAAAAGTTACAATTTGTTACCAAATTATCGCCGCTGGCCTATGCAAAAAGGAGCATCTCTTAAAAAAGAAATGCTCCCTTTTGTTCTGCTCCCATGCAGTGGAAAGATCCTCCGTCAGCCTTCGACCAGCTTTCCGTTCTCGTCCAGATGCGCCTTTTTCACCTCGCCGCCGGTGTATTTGGCGATCGCGTCCAGGCGCATGCCGGAAGGATAGTCCGATACAAGCGTATAGGCGACGCCACGCCGCTTGGCGCGCCCCGTGCGGCCGATGCGGTGCACGTAATATTCGTTTTCGAGCGGCACATCATAGTTGAATACCGCGTCCACATCGTCCACGTCGATGCCGCGCGCGGCCACATCGGTCGCAACAAAGACCGGCAGCTCGCCGCGGCGGAAGCGCGCCATGACGGCCTCGCGCTTTTTCTGCGGAATATCACCGTGAATGCAGTCGACATCGAGTCCTTCCATCATCAAAAACGCCTTGAGCCGCTCCGCCATGCCCTTCGTGTTGCAGAAGGCCATCACGCGCTCGTGCCCCTCGGCGCGAATGATCTGCGCCATGACGTGCGCCTTGTCGTTCTGGTCCACGTCGATGCGATACTGCGCAATGTCGGGCTTGTTCTCCTCTTTCGCCTGCACGGTGATCTCCTCGGGGTCGCGCTGATACATCCAGCTGATGTCCATGACCTCGCGCGAGATGGTCGCGGAAAACATGCCGAGGTTGCGGCGGCTCTTGAGCTTGTCGAGAATGCGCGTCACATCGTGGATGAAGCCCATGTCGAGCATGCGGTCGGCCTCGTCGAGCACAACGGTCTTGACATTGTCGAGCTTGACGGTGCGGCGCTTCATGTGGTCGCTCAGGCGGCCGGGGGTGGCGACAACGATCTGCGGACGCTTTTTGAGCGCGTCGATCTGCTTGCCGATGGGCGCACCGCCGTAGAGACACACAATGCGCACGCCCGGAAGATATACGCACAGGTCGCGCAGCTCGTTTGTGATCTGCATGGCAAGTTCGCGCGTGGGCGCTAAAATGACCGCTTCGGTCTCCTCGCTGCCCGGTTCGATATGCTCAATGATAGGAATGCCGAAGGCGAAGGTCTTGCCCGTTCCGGTGGGTGCCTTTGCAATGACATCCTTCCATTCGCGCATCGGCGGAATGCAGCCCGCCTGCACGGGGGTGCTCTCCTCGATATTCTTCTTTTTCAGCGCGCGCTGTACCTCTTCCGTGAGGCCGAGCGAATCAAAGCGCACGCCCTGTGTGAATTCCATAGCGTTTTCCTCTGTTTTCTCATATTTTCAGTCATGCACGATTATATCATAGCTGTCAATACTGGGGAAAAGCACCGCCTGACGCAAAAAAAGGACAGCTTTGCTGTCCCTTTTTTGAAATATTTCATTTGTGTTCTACGTGCCAGATCGTATCGGCGTACTGCGCGACGGCGCGGTCGGCAGCAAAGATGCCGCTGCGCGCGATGTTGAGAAGCGACTTGCGGTTCCAGTCCTCGCTCCTTGCATAGGTCTCCGCCATGCGCTGCTCGGCGGCGCAATAGGACGCGAAGTCCTGCAAGAGCATATACTCGTCGTTCAGCAGCAGGCGCGAGGCAAGATCCTCGTAGGTGTTGCCATCGGAAAAGCCCTGCTTGAGCTTGTCGATCACACAGCGCAGGTTTTCGTCGCGTGCATAGAGCTTCTGCGGGGTGTAGCCCTCGCGCTTCAAGCGCACGACCTCGTCGGCGTGCAGGCCGAAGAGGAACATGTTCTCATCGCCGAGCACCTCGTGCATCTCGACATTTGCGCCGTCAAGCGTGCCGACGGTCAGCGCGCCGTTCATCATGAACTTCATGTTGCCCGTGCCGCTGGCTTCCTTGCCAGCGGTGGAGATCTGCTGGCTCACCTCGCTCGCGGGCATCAGATGCTCGGCGAGCGACACGCGGTAGTTTTCAAGGAATACCACTTGCAGCTTGTCGCGGCAGATGGGGTCCGCATTGATCTCGGCCGCCATGGAGTTGATGAGGCGAATGATGCGCTTGGCGACGGCATAGCCGGGCGCGGCCTTCGCGCCGAAGAGGAACACGCGCGGCTGCATGGCGCGGCCGGGGTCGTTTTGCAGCTGCTGATAGAGGTAGAGAATGTGCATCGCGTTCAAAAGCTGACGCTTATACTCATGCAGGCGCTTGACCTGCACATCAAAGATCGCATCGGTATTGAGCACAACGCCCTGCGTCTTTTTGACGTAGGCGGCAAAGTCCAACTTGTTGGCACGCTTGATCTCGCCGAGACGGTCGAGCACGGCGGTGTCGTTCGCGTAGGATTCAAGCTTTTTGAGCGCCTCGGGGTGCAGCAGATACTCATCTCCGCCCGCAAGCGCGCGCACCAGCTCATCGAGCCGCGGATTGATTTGCGCGAGCCAGCGGCGGTGGTCGATGCCGTTTGTCACGTTCTTGAACTTTTCCGGCTCCATGGCGCACTGATATTTGAAAACATCGTTGCGCAGAATGTCGGAATGCAGGGCGCTCACACCGTTCACGGCCATGCCGCCGGCGATGCAGAGGTTCGCCATACGCACCTGACCGTCCCAGATGATGGCAAGCTCGCTCGTTTTGGCGGGGTCGTGGTAGTAGTTTTCGATCTTTTCCTGATAGCGGCGCGCGATCTCCGTGAGGATCAGCCAGATGCGAGGCAGAAGCGACTGCATCAACTCCTGCGGCCAGCGCTCAAGCGCTTCGGCAAGCACCGTGTGGTTCGTATAGGCGACGGAATGGGTGGTGATGTGCCACGCCGTATCCCAGTCGAGGCCCGCATCGTCCATCAGAATGCGCATCAGCTCGGGAATCACAAGCGCAGGGTGCGTGTCGTTGATCTGGATCACATTCTTTTCGTGGAAGTTCTCCGCCGTACCGTAGACCTCGATGTGCTTGCGCACGATGGACTGCACGGTCGCGGAGACGAAGAAATACTGCTGCTTTAAGCGAAGGCTCTTCCCCTCGGGATGGTTGTCCTCGGGATAGAGCACCTTTGCGATGGTCTCGGCCATCGCGTGCTGCTCCTGCGCGCGCAGATATTCGCCCCGGGAAAAGAGCGACATATCGAGCGGCACGGGAGACTTTGCGTCCCAGAGGCGCAGCGTATTCACGTGATTCGTTCCATAGCCCGCGATCTCCATGTCACAGGGAATGGCAAGCACCTCGGTCTCACCCTCGGGCACGACATGCAGCCGCCCGTCGTCCCAGAACTGGCGGACCGTGCCGCCGAAGCGGACGGTCTCGGTCTCCTGCGGCTTGGGCAGCAGCCACGCGCCGCCGAGGTCCTTCCAGTTGTCCGGCAGCTCGACCTGCTGACCGTCGACGATGCGCTGGCGGAAAATCCCCAGCTCATAGCAGATGGAATAGCCCGCGGCGGGGATGTCGAGCGTCGTCATCGAGTCGAGATAGCACGCGGCCAAGCGGCCAAGGCCGCCGTTGCCGAGACCCGCGTCGGGCTCGCTTTCAAAGATGTCCGCTGCGCGGAAGCCCAGCTCGTCGAGCGCTTCGGTCAAAATTTCGCCGACGCCAAGGTTAAAGGCGTTTTTCATCAGGCTGCGGCCCATCAGAAATTCCATCGACAGGTAGTGTACCTGCCGGCGATGTTCCGCGCGATTCTCGCGCATGCTGTCCACGCTGCGCTCAGCCATCACATCGCGCAGGACAAGGGCGCTCGCACGCATCATCTGCGCGTCGCTCGCCTCTTCCACTGTGCTGCCAAAGCTGACCTTCAGCTTTTCGCACAGCGCTTCTTTCATGTTCTTCACAGAGTCAATAGTCATAGATCCGTTCCTTTTTTGTTATCGACAGATAGATTCGTAAATACGGCGGTATTCCTGCGCCGAGCGCGTCCAGCTGAAATCGGCTGTCATACCGCGCTTTTGCAGCGCCGCATAGGCGTCCTTGTTGTTGTGATAGAGGTCAATGGCCTCGCAGATCACGTGGCACATGTCGCCAGCGTTGTAGTTGGCAAAGGTGAAGCCGTTGCCCTGTCCGTTCCAGGCTTCATACGCGTGGACAGTGTCCTTTAATCCGCCGGTCTCGCGCACGATGGGCACCGCGCCGTAGCGCATCGCGATCATCTGCGAGAGCCCGCACGGCTCGCTCTTCGACGGCATCAGGAAGAGGTCTGCGCCCGCGTAGATCTGCATGGCAAGCTGCTCGGAATAGCCGAGGTAGACGGCCATGCGTCCGCCGTAGCGCTGCTTGGCGTACTCAAAAAACGTCTCGTACTTCGCGTCGCCCTTGCCGAGCACGACGAACTGTACGTCCTTGCCCATAAATGCGTCGAGCGTTTCGCACACAAGGTCAAGGCCCTTGTGCGAAACAAGGCGCGAGACCATGGCAAGGACCGGCGTATCCGCTCTCTCCTGCAAGCCAAGCATGCGCTGCAGCGCCGCCTTGTCCGCCTGCTTTCCCGCAAGATCGCCGGGCGAGTAAGATGCGGCAAGATTTTTGTCATGCGCGGGATCGTAGCGCTGCATATCGATACCGTTGAGCACACCGTGGAGCTTGCGCGCGTTCATGTTCATCACGTTTTCAAGCCCGTGGGCGAAGTAGGCGTATTTGAGTTCCTGGGCGTAGGTCGGGCTCACGGCGGTCACGGCGTCAGCCGTAACGATTGCCCCCTTCAAAAGGTTCACATCGCCGCTGAATTCGATCGTTCCGCCGTCGAACCAACCGCGATCGAGACCGAACAGGTCTTCGACCGTGCGGCTGCCGTAGCGGCCCTGATATTCGATATTATGCACCGTAATGACGGTTCGGATTCCCTTATAAAAGTCGTCGCGCACGGCCTCGTCCCTGATGTAGATCGGCACAAGCGCGCTCTGCCAGTCGTTGCAGTGGACGACGTCGGGCCTTTGCGGCAGAGACTTCAAAAGCTCCGTCACCGCGCGGGAGAAGAAGGCAAAGCGTTCGCCATCGTCATAGTAGCCGTAAAGCTCGCTGCGGCGGAAATATGCCTCGTTATCGACAAAATACCACGTGACGCCGTCACGCTCAAGGGAAAAAAGGCCGCAGTAAACGCTGCGCCACGCAAGGCGTACGAATGTCCACCTTTCAAAATGGAGCTGATCGCCCCACCGGTTCTTCACGCGCTCGTAAAGCGGCAGAATGACGCTCACGCGGTCGCCGTTCGCGGCGAGCGCCTGCGGAAGGCTCCCCGCCACATCGGCAAGGCCGCCCGTTTTGCAAAACGGCACCGCCTCGCTCGTCACATACAGAATGTTCATACGAAAGCTCCTTTCTCCCGGCTATTCTTCATCAGATGACGCTCCCCTTGCTCACAACAAGCGGGTAGCTTTCGTGTCCGATGAGCGTACCGCCGCCGCGCACACGCACGTCCTTGTCGGCGATAACGCACCTGAGCGTTACGCCGTCCTCCACCACGGTGTTTTTGAAAAGAATGCAGTTTTTCACGCTGCTCCCCTTGCCGACCTTCACGCCGGGGAAGAGAATGCTGCCCTCCACGCTGCCCTCGATCTGGCAGCCGTCGGCGATGAGAGAATCGACACAGTGCGAATCGGGCGCAATATAGGACGCGGCCTCGTCGTCCTCCTTGGCAAGGATCGGACGCTCGGCGCAGAAAAGCTCGGCGCGCACGGCCGGGTTTAAAAGCTGCATGCTGCGCTCGTAGTATTCCTGCACCGTGCGCAGCTGCGCGGCAAAGCCGTCCCACAGGAAAGCGCGCAGGTCGAGCTTGTCGCCCATGGCGCAGAGCACGTCGCTGCGGAAGCTGTATTTATCCTGCGCAGCGCACTCGTCCACAAGGGAAATGAGCAGATCGCGGCTCAGAAGGTAGATCTCCAGGCTGCGGCAGCCGCTCGCCTTGTGCGGCGCGCAGCGCGTCTCGGTGATGCGGCCCGCTTCGTTGACGGTGAAATACGTGGCGTTTTCCACAAACTGGCCGCTCTCGGTGCAGACGCAGGTGATGTCCGCGCCGCTTTCGATGTGCGCGTCCAGCACCTTCTGCAGCGGCAGATTGATGATGAGGTCACTGTCGGACAGGACGACGTACTTCTGCCGGATCTCGTGCAGGTACGACCGCACGCCCGAGAGCGCCTCCATCTTGCCGCGGAATTCCTCCACGCCGAACTTGCGCGCGTCGGCAAAGGGCGGCAGGAGCTTGAGTCCGCCGTTCTTGCGCGCCATGTCCCAGGTCTTGCCGTTGCCGATGTGGTCAAGCAGACTCTGGTAGTTGCCGTGCAGCACGACGCCAACGTCTGTAATGCCCGCGCCCGCCATGTTGGAGAGCATAAAGTCTACCGCGCGGCAGCGCCCGCCGAACGGCACGGAGCCGGGCATGCGTTCCTCCGTCAGCTCACGAAGGCCGGGTGTTTTCGCATAGGCAAAGATGATACCGTGTAATCCGTTCATCGTACCGTCTCCTTTCCGTCCACGCTGCGCATCCGGTTGGCGGGCAGCACATAGTCCTCTGCCACCGCCGCGCCGGGGCCAAGCACTGTGATGCCCCAGTTTTCGGGTGCGACCGCCTCCGGCGGCTCGCCGACCAGCGCGCGCTCGCCAACCACGCCGTTCTCGCCGATGATGGCATAGGAGACGCACGCTCCCTTCCTGACGACCGCGCCGGGCATCAAGATGGAATACTGCACGCTCGCGCCTTCCTCAACCGTGCAGCGCTCAGAGAGGACGGAGTTCTCTGCCTCGCCCTCTACCGTGCAGCCGCGGGCAATGACACTATGCTCCACATGCGCCCTTTTGCCGAGATACGCCGGCGGCGCGGAGGTGGAGCGGCCGTAGATCGGCCAGTCCTTTTCGAGCAAGTCAAGTCCGCTGCCGGTGGCAAGCATGTCCATGTTCGCATCCCAGAGCGAATCGAGCGTGCCGACGTCCTTCCAGTAACCGGAAAAGCGGTAGGCGGACATCTTTTCGCCGTTTTGCAGCATTTTGGGAATGATGTTCTTACCAAAGTCATTGCTGCTCGTCTCGTCGCCCTCGTCCTCGATGAGGTAGGCGCGCAGCTTTTTCCATGTGAAAATATAAATGCCCATCGAAGCAAGGTTGCTCTTTGGCTGTGCGGGCTTTTCTTCAAATTCCGTGACCGTGTCCGTCCCGTCCACATTCATGATGCCGAAGCGCGGTGCATCTTCCCAAGGTACCTCCATCACGGAGATGGTGCAATCCGCCCCTGTCTTTTTGTGCTGGTCGAGCATCTTGGCATAGTTCATCTTGTAAATATGGTCGCCCGAGAGGATAAGCACATACTCGGGGTCGTACATATCGACAAAGCCGATGTTCTGGAAGATGGCGTTGGCCGTGCCCTTGTACCACGAAGCGCCGTCCGCGCTCTGATACGGCGGCAGGATATGTACGCCGCCGTCTGCGCGGTCAAGATCCCACGGCTGGCCGGAGCCGATGTAGCGGTTGAGCTCCAGCGGGCGGTACTGCGTCAGTACGCCCACGGTGTCAATGCCCGCGTTGGCGCAGTTCGAGAGCGGAAAATCAATGATGCGGAACTTGCCGCCGAACGGTACGGCGGGCTTCGCCATATTTTCCGTGAGCACATAGAGTCGGCTGCCCTGCCCGCCGGCAAGCAGCATGGCGATACATTCTTTTTTCACGCTTGTTCTCTCCTCCTTGTCACTGCTCGGCCAGAGTCTCTCCGGTCGGCTCCTCGCTCTTCTCCTCGTGCCACTCGCCCTCACCCGAGAAGAACGCCGCGCCGAGCGGCGGGATCTTCACGCACAGCGAGCAGGGCTTTCCGTGCGACGGAATGCCCTCCGTTTCGATCGGCTCTTCGTTGCACCAGTCCCCTGTGCCGCCGTAGGCGGCAAGATCGGTGGTGAATACCTCCCGGTAGGTTTTTTTCGGCGGCACGCCAAAGCGGTACTCCGCCTGACCGACGGGCGAGAAGTTGACAGCGGCGATCAGCTCGCGCCCCTCCCGGTCGCGCCGGACAAAGACGACCACATTGTTGCAGTTGTCGTCGGCAACGAGCCATTCAAAGCCTTCCCACGAAAAGTCGATCGACCAGAGGGGGCTCTGCGATAGATAAAAGCGGTTGATGTCCTTGAAAAACCGCTGGGTCTGCTGATTTTCTTGATTCTCGAGTAAATACCAGTCAAGCTGGGAAGCAAAGTCCCACTCGTGCCACTGCCCAAGCTCCGCTCCCATGAAGGTAAGCTTTTTGCCCGGGTGGGCAAGAAGGTACGCTGTGAATGCGCGCACGCCCGCGAGCTGCTGCCAGTCGTCGCCGGGCATCTTGCCGCGAAGCGAACCCTTCATGTGCACGACCTCGTCGTGCGAGATCGGCAGGACGAAATTCTCCGAGAAGGCGTACATCAGCGAAAAGGTGATGTCCTTGTGGTGGAACTGACGGAACCACGGGTCGAGCTTCAGGTAGTGGCACATGTCGTTCATCCAGCCCATATTCCACTTGAGGTTGAAGCCGAGGCCGCCGTCCTTTGCCGGGCGCGTGACGAGCGGCCACGCGGTCGACTCCTCCGCGACCATCAGTACATTCGGATCGACAGAAAACGCCGTTTCATTGAGCGCGCGCAAAAAGTCGATGGCTTCTAAATTCTCGTGTCCGCCATCTTTGTTCGGCGTCCAGCGGCCGTTTTCGCGCCCATAGTCAAGGTACAGCATGGACGCGACTGCGTCCACGCGCAGGCCGTCGAGATGAAATTCCCGCAGCCAGAACGCGGCGGAAGAGAGCAGGAAGCTCCTCACCTCGCCGCGGCCATAGTCGAAAACGCGCGTCCCCCACCCCTCGTGCTCACGCTTATTGGGGTCTGCGTATTCGTAGCAGGACGTACCGTCGAAGTCGATGAGGCCGTGCTCGTCCTTGCAGAAGTGCGCGGGCACCCAGTCAAGGAGAACGGAGATCCCCTTGCGGTGCAGGTGGTCGACAAAGTACATAAAATCCTTGGGCGTGCCGTAGCGCGATGTCGCGGCAAAATAGCCGGTACACTGGTAGCCCCAGGAATCGTCGAGCGGATACTCCGTCACGGGCATGAGCTCCACGCAGTTGTAGCCAAGATCCAGAACATAGTCTGCCAGCTCATGGGCAAGCGTGCGGTAATCGTAAAAATCACCGTTCTCGCGCCGCCGCCATGAGCCGAGATGGACCTCGTAAATATTGAGCGGAGAGCGGTCGATGGGCGCTTTCGCGCGGTTTTTGCACCACTCGTCATCGCCCCAACGGTACCCGCCAAGATCGTAGAGCTTGCCGGCTGTGCCGGGGCGGGTCTCGGCGTGGAAGGCGTAGGGGTCGGTCTTGAGCACCGTGTCGCCCCTCTGCGAGGTGACGGCGAACTTATACGTGTCGTAACGCTTCAGTCCCGCGACAAAGCATTCCCAAAAGCCGTCGGCGTTGCGCGTCATCGGGTGGTCGTATCCGTTCCATGCGCAGAAATCTCCCACGACGGACACATACGCGGCGTTCGGCGCCCACACGCGGAACACGTAGCCGTCTTTTCCCGCCCGCCGCGTGCGGTGCGCGCCGAGATAGCGGTAGGCCTCGCTGTTCGTGCCGCCGTAAAAGGCAGCAGCGTCAAATCGTCTGCCGGTTTGCTTCATACCTCTTGTCCTTTCTCATCATAGAGCATATGAGACTGCATCACACCGCATGCGCCTTATTCCTCGTCCGGCGCGCGCTGCGCAGCGGCGCCGCCGAGGCCGAAATCCTCCTCCACGCTCGCCGTATCGCGGCGGAGCATGTTCTCCATCACGCGAATGTCGCTGTCAATATCCATCGCCTCGCTGCGGTAAAGGTCGTCGAGCTGCTTGTCAAAGCCCTTGATGAGGGCGTCCATCGTCTCTTCGATGCGCTCCTGCGCGCGGGATAGATTTTCTCCCTCGATGCCCGCCTCTTCAAATTTGGCGTAGCTGTCGAGCAGCTTGAGCGTGGTGGGCAGATAATAGTTGAGGAAGGTCGCGGCCTGCTGCTGCTTTTCCGGGTGCTGCTCCACCTCGCGGAAGATCTTGCCTGCGACGGTCTCGAGATGGTCGATCTTCTCACTCAGCACGGCGTCGGCGATGCGGTCGTTCGCCGAGCGGATGGCACGCAGCGCGCCCGCATAACCCTCGTTCGCCTCTTTCGGCGTGACGTTTGCCTTCTTCGCCGTTTCGTTCGCATAGTCGGCAAAGGCGTTGGCGTTGCGGAAGAACACTCCTCGCCCGCTGTCCAGATAAGCGCCCGCGCCGAGCAGTCCCTTTTCCACCATGAAGTCAAGATCGCTTTCGACCTTTTTGCGGCTCTTGCCCGTCACGGCGCAGAGTTCGTCCACAGCAATGTGGCTGCGCTTGCCCATCACGGCAAGGTAGCGCGCGACGCGCGCGCTGCGGCGCTTCATCCGCTGCCCGGCGACGAGCATGGCAACACCGCCGGCAAAGAAGCCGCACATAGGGAAAAGTTCTTCCATCATGTAGGAATACCAGCCGTAGGCGATGACCTCGCCCAGCATGGTCACAAGGCTGATACCAAAGATCGCAGTGATGGCCGCGCCGATGATTAAGAGGATGCGCGCGGTCTTGTCGGAAGTCTTCGGCGCGCGGTTCATCTTCTTCGCCGTCTGCACAACGGTCTTTTCTACCTTGTTCGTACTGCGCGCCGTAACGTTCGCGTTCGGACTGGTGCTCGTGCGCATGCCGCTGCGCGGTGCGCTCACCTTCTTCGGCCGGTCGGAAAGCTTGGAAATGAGCGCGATCAGGCCAATCGGCCACAGGCCGAAGGCAAAAAGCGCCGCAATGATGATCCAGCTGCCAATGTCGCCGCCATCTTTTTTCTTTGGCGTTTTGCCTCCCTCGTCAAAGCGAAACGAGCCGCTCTCGGGGTCGTACTCAAATTCCTTACTCATTTATTTTTTCTCCTTTTTTTCGCCCGCTCTTGCGGCGCGCTCGCGTTCAAAGTCGATGATGTTCGTCTTTTTGCCGCTCTTTTCATCGAGCACATACAGCGAGTCGAGCTGCGACTTGAGGTTTGCCTTCACCGAGTCGATATAGTCGCGGCGCAGCTTCGCCTGCTCCTCGCGCTCATCGTCGGTCAGTCCCTCGGCCTTGGCCTTGCGCGCCAGCGCGTTGATGCGCGCGATCTTTTCTTCCATCGTCATTGCATTCTTCTCCTTACAAGTATCGGCGCAGCAACAGCGCCGTTCTTCCCTTTTTGCTGAGACCCCCAACCTCGGCGACCTCGAATTTTCCAAGCCCGCGCGCGGAGACCACATCTCCCTGCGCAACGGGCGCGTCCGCCTTGAGCGTTTCGCGGTGGTTGAGCTGTACGCGCCCGGAGGAGATAAGCTCCTGCGCCTTGCCGCGGCTCATTGAAAAGCCGCTCGCCGCCACCGCGTCGAGCCGCAGCGTCGAGACCGTGTCGCGGATCTCCTTGACCTTGAGCTCAGGGATATTCAAGCCAGAAAGTTCGATCTCGCTGACCGAGAGCTTCACCCGCCCCGCGCTCGTCACATTTTGCAGCAGATAGGGCGCAATGTCGCGCGAAACGATCAGGTCGCACGAGCCTTCCGACACCAGAATGTCGCCAAGCTTTTCCCTCGTGATGCCCTGCGCCATGAGCGAGCCGAGAAAGTCCCGGTGCGTCAGCGTGTCCTCTTTGCGGTAGGTACAGCGCAGCGCCGTCATGGATTCGCTCTCGTCCGCTTCCTCCTGCCAGTCGGGCAGGAAAAAGAGCATTTTCCGCTCCGCGCGCTCATAACCGCCGCGAAAGGCGTAGCCTTCGTGAATGGCGGCGGCGTGCAGCAGCTCCTGCGCCGCGCGCTGCTCGGCGGGGCTTAAAAAATCTGTCGCCGCAGGAATATTGCGCTGCCGGCTCTGCTCGCATTTATCGAGGATATGCGCCAGCAGCACGCGCTCCTCGCCGTTTTGTGCGGCGCGATCCAAAAGCTGTCTCCGATCCATCAGCATGCTCCGTTCTGTGTGCGCCAGAGGGAAGCGTACTCGCCGTTTTCCTTGAGAAGCGTCTCGTGGCTGCCCTGCTCGGCGATGCGCCCGTCCTCGATGACGAGGATACGGTCTGCCGAGCGAATGGTAGAGAGCCGGTGCGCGATCACAAGCGTTGTGCGCCCGCGCGAAAGCTCGTCGAAGGCGTGCTGGATCTTCACCTCCGTCACACTGTCGAGCGCGCTCGTGGCTTCGTCCAGAATGAGAATGGGCGGGTTTTTGAGGAAGATCCGCGCGATGGACACGCGCTGCTTCTGCCCGCCGGAGAGCATCGTGCCTCGCTCGCCGACGTAGGTGTCGAAGCCGTGCGGCATGGCCATGATGTCGTCGTAGATCTCCGCGCGCTTCGCCGCCTCGACGATCTCCTCGTCCGTCGCGTCCGGGCGGCCGTAGCGGATATTTTCGCGTACGGTGTCTGCAAAGAGGAACACGTCCTGCTGCACAACGCCGATGGCGCGGTGGAGCGAGGTCTGCGTGAGGGCGCGCACGTCCTCCCCGTCGATGCGGATCACACCGTCGCTGACCTCGTAAAAGCGGGGAATGAGCTGGCAGAGCGTCGATTTTCCGCCGCCGGAGGGCCCCACGATGGCAAGCATCTCGCCGGGCGTAACATGGACGCTCACGTCATGCAGCACACCCTCTCCCTCTGTTCCCTCATAGGAAAAGCTCACATGGTCAACGTCGATCTCGCCGCGGCAGTTCGTAAGCTCCTTCGCGTCCGGCGCGTCCTTCAGCGCAGGCTCCACGCGCATCAGCGCGGTGAAGCGCTCGAGACCGGCAAAGCCGCGCGCAAAGATCTCGGAAAAATTGGCGAGCTTGCGCACGGGGCTGATAAAAGCGGTGATGTAGAGCGAAAAGGTGATGAGGTCAATGTAGTTGATCTCGCCGCGCATGATGAGGTAGCCGCCCACCGTAATGACGGCGGCGGAGAGCAGCGTCATGAAAAATTCCATCGTCGCGTTGAATACACCCATCTCATGGTGGAAAGCACGCTTGGAAACCTTGAATTCCTCGTTCGCGGTGTTGAATTTGTCGATCTCCTCGTCCTCGTTGGCAAAAGCACGCGCCGTGCGAATGCCGGAGAGCGACGACTCGATGCCAACATTGATGGCGGCGGTCTTCTGCTTTTCGTTGCGCGAAGCCGCGCCCATCTTGTTGCGGCGCGACATGATAACGGCGATAAACACCGGCAGAATGCACGCCACCACAAGGGCAAGCCGCCACTCGATGGAGAACATGATAACAAGCGCGCCGATGATCGTCAGCGTGGAGATGAGCAGATCCTCCGGCCCGTGATGGGCAAGCTCCGTGATCTCGAAGAGGTCGCTCGTCAGCCGGCTCATGAGCTGACCCGTGCGGTTATGGTCAAAAAAGCTGACGTCCAGCTCCTGCACGTGAATGAAGAGGTCGCGGCGGATATCCGCCTCTACGCGGATACCGAACGTGTGCCCCCAGTAGGCGATCACATAGTACAAAAGCGCGCGCACGATAAACGCCGCCATCATCACGCCCATGACGACAAAAAACGCGCGGTACTGCTGCTGGGGCAGCAGATCGTACATCGACTTGCGCGTGACCATCGGGAAGGCAAGGTCAATGAGCGCGACGATCGTCGCGCAGACAAGGTCTAAGGCAAACAGGCCGCGGTGCGGCTTGAAGTAGGCAAAAAGAATGGAAAGCGGCTGCTTTTTTTGAAATTCACGGGTCGTCATAATCAATTGCTCCTGAAAACACTTCTTCAAGGTAATTGTAGCACAGGCAGGAGTGCCTTGCAAGGAGGGCCTCTCCTTTTGCGCAAAAAAAGAACGGCCGAAAGGCCGCTCTTTTACCGCGTATTTTATTTGATGCGCACGATGATCGACAGCACCGCACCGCCGACCGAGGCCGTCACGGTCGTGATGCCCGTCTTGATGGGCGAGATCGTACCGTCTGCCGAGATGGACAGAACGCTCGCGTCCGCCACCGCCCAGGTGGTGGTTGCGTCCGTTCCGGAAACGCTCAGACGAATGGATTCGCTCGGTTTGATCGTACAGTCGAAGGTGCCGTTCGCGTCCTTGGAAAGCGTCGTACCGACGTTGGTCTTGATGCTCAGCGCCGAGGCGTCCACCGTCGGAGTGACCGGAGCCGTCGTGCCGGGGTCGGTCGTTTCGCCGCCCGTCACATCGCCCACGTTCGGCTCCTCGCCGATACTCGGATCGGCCTCGCCATCTGCGTCCGTTTCGCCGTCGACCGGCTTGTTGCTGTCGTCCTGCACGCCGGGTAACGGGTCAGCGTCATCGGGGTTGATCTTTGCGACGATCTTTTCGCCGAAGAGCGACCAGCTTAAAAGCAGCAGCACCACGACCAGCACCGCCGCCATCGCGCCGCGGGCGGAGTGGGTCTGCTTTTTATCCGAAACACGCCGGCCGCCGTTCTGCTTGCCGGAATTGTGCTTGCCGGAGTTGTGCTTGACCTTACGGGGGTGGTCGCCCTCCTCGCAGAACGGGCACCTGCGATAGCTGGGAGAATATTCTTCACCGCAGCGCGGGCATTTGAGAAGATCCATGCCGACGCTCCTTTCTTTTTGTCAAAAATCAAGTATCTGCCGCACAGCGCAAGCACGCTGTACTCCTTTACATAATACTTGCTTTTTTCTTCTGCGTCAACTGCAATGCGCAAAAAATTGTCGCTTTCCGCAGCGCAGCCTTGCAATTCCGCCAAAGTCTCCCTATAATTAACCTATAAAATACAATTCACGGAGGAAGCGGCGATGAACACCATCTTCATTGGCATTGCGGGCGGCACCGGCTCCGGCAAAACGACTCTCACCGAGCATTTGAAGCAGCATTTCGGCGACGATATCAGCGTCGTCCACCACGACAGCTATTATAAGCACCAGGATCTTCCCTTCGAAGAACGCTGCAAGCAGAACTACGACCACCCCGACGCTTTCGAAACGGATCTGATGGTCAAACAGCTCAAGGAGCTCAAATCCGGCAAGGCCATTCATTGCCCCGTTTACTCCTACGCCGACCATCAGCGCACCGAGGAAACCGAACTCATTCTGCCGAGCAAGGTCGTCATCGTCGAGGGCATTCTCATCTTTCAGGATCCCACGCTGCGTGAGATGCTTGACATCAAGATCTTTGTCGAGACCGACGCGGACGTACGCATTCTGCGCCGCGCCCTGCGCGACGTGCGCGACCGCGGCCGCACGCTTGAAAGCGTCATCACGCAGTACCTCACGACGGTCAAGCCCATGCACGAGCAGTTTGTCGAGCCGAGCCGCAAGTATGCCGATATCATCGTGCTCGAGGGCGGGCACAACTTAGTCGCGCTCGACATGATCATGCAGCGCATTGCCAGCCACATTGCCTCGGAAGATTAAAAAAATGCAAAAGCAGAATTGATCTATGATCAAGGAAGGAATTTAACAGAGGAGTACGAATATATGAGAAAAGCGGCTATTTCTTCCATTATTGCTATTATCTCGGGATACCTTGGCAGTGCATTTGGAGCCGAAATAATGAATTGGCCGCAGCTCGGTCCAATTCTTGCAATTGTTGTAATGGGGGCTGTAATCATTACCTCTTTGGAAGAGGACAAATAATTGCTTGACAACTTCCAGTTTGATGAAATAATAAAGCAGACGGCAATTGATGGGGTAACAAGTTGTATGAAAATTCGAGAAGTGAACGAAAATAAAAAGCAGTTTATATCATTGTTGTTATTAGCAGACGAACAGGAAAGCATGATTGACCGTTATCTTGAAAAAGGAACGATGTATGTGCTTGAAGACAATGGTGTAAAAGCTGAATGTGTTGTCACGGATGAAGGTAATGGAATACTTGAAATCAAGAATATTGCGGTTGATCCGAAATATCATGGAATGGGATATGGCAAGGTACTGATTGATTTTCTTGCCAATAAATATGCAAAAGAGTATTCTATTTTGCAAGTTGGAACTGGAGATAGTCCACTGACAATACCATTTTATGAGAAATGTGGATTTGCTCGTTCTCACAAGATTTCAAATTTCTTTACAGACAATTATAATACCCCAATCTATGAGGGCGGTGTAAAGTTAATAGATATGATATATTTGCAAAGGCGTTTATAGCTTCAGGTTTGTCGAACTGATAAAAAATCCTTTCGGAACAAAAGGGCACTTCTATACTCTCTATCAAGGTGCGTCCTGGGGTGCTCCATTTTCCGTCAAGCTGTATACAGATGAAAAAACCGGCCGATGGTCATCGGCCGGTTTTACTGTTTTATGAGCGCTCGCCCTGGCATCTTCTCTTTTTGACTATTTTACACGCCTGCGAAGCGGAACACCACGCCGATCACGGCGGAAATGCCGATGAAAACGATCGGGTGCAGGTCTTTGGTCTTTTTGACGCAGCGCGTGAAGAAGAGCAGCGCCAGCGCAAGGACGATGCCGCGCCAGTTGATCGCACCGTCCCATGAAAACTTCATCAGCAGGGACTCGCCCGCCGACGCGCTCGTGATCCCCGCGATCACCTGGAGCATCACGCCCGCGCAGGCTGCGCCGATGAGGCCGGTGGAGGCCGGGCGCAGCCCGTAAAACGCATCGGCGACTGCCTTGCTGTCGCGGAACTTTGCAAGCATCGCCGCGACGATCAGGATAACGACGATCGACGGCGTCACCTCGCCGATGGTGGCAATGATCGCGCCGGGCGCACCCGCCACCGTGTAGCCAACGTAGGTCGCCATGTTGATGCCGACCGGCCCCGGCGTGGATTCCGACACCGCCAGCATATTCATAAGGTCCGTCTGCGTGAACCAGCCGGTGGTCGCGCCGATGTCCTTGAGGAACGGCAGCGTCGCCATGCCGCCGCCGATGGCGAAGAGCCCTGTTTTGAAAAACTCCCAGTACAGGCGAAGATAGAGCGTCATTTCGCTTCCCTCCCCTCAAGCGCCTTGAGCGCGATGCCGGAAAGCGCCGAAAGCAGCACGAACCACACCGGCGAAACGCTCAGCAGCATACTGCCGAGCAGCACGAGCGCAAAGATGACCGCCGTGCGCTTATCGACCACGGATTTCTTCAGCAGCTTGAGCACGGCGTTCAGGATCAGCACGCACACGCACACCTGAATGCCGGCAAAGGCATTCTGTACCCACGCAAGATGCGCAAAGTTCGTGATCAATCCCGCGAGAACCGTAATGATGATGAGAGAGGGGAATACAACGCCGAGCGTTGCGGCAATGCCGCCGAGGACACCCTTTTTCTTCTGCCCGATAAAGGTCGCCGTATTGACGGCGATGATGCCCGGCGTGCACTGACCGATGGCAAAGTAATCGACCAGTTCTTCTTCCGTCGCCCACTTTTTGTTCTGTACGATCTCGCGCTCAAGGATCGGCAGCATGGCCATGCCGCCGCCGAAGGTCATCACGCCGATCTTGGCAAAGGTGATAAACAGCTCCCAAAGCATGTTCAAAGCCCCCTTATTCCACGTATCCGTAAAGGCCGCGCACCGACACCTCGCCCGTGCGAACGGTCTCGACCGTTCCGTTCTCGCGGCGCACGATGAGACCGAATTCCTCGTCCACGTCCAGCGCCGTAACCTTTTCCTTCGTATCCTGCCACAAAAGCTGTACCTCGCGCCCGATGGTCACGCAGCGGCGGCGGTATTCTTCAAGATACGCACTCGTATCGCCCGACTTGAGCGCTGCGTAGAGCGCGTCAAGTTCCTCGATCATCGCCGCGGCCAGTTCCGCGCGCGAAATGCGCCTGCCCGTTTCGCGCAGAATGGACGTTGCGATCTGCGCAACGTCGCCGTCGAAGTCCTCCTCGCACTGGCTGACATTGATGCCGATGCCCGGCACAACGTATTGCAGCGCGCCCGTTTCGCCCTCCACGCTCAGCTCGGTCAGGATACCGCAAAGCTTTCTGCCGTTGAGCACAAGGTCGTTCGTCCACTTGATCTGCACGTTCGTGCCGCCCACGCGGTCGACCGCGCGGCTCATTGCAACGGCAACGAGTCCCGTGAGCGGCATGAGCTGCGCGGGAGTGAGCTCAGGGCGCAGCAAAACAGAAAGATACACGCCCTTGCCCGCTGCGCTCTGGAAAGTGCGGCCGCGCCGGCCGCGCCCGCTCGTCTGCTCCGCCGCAACGGCGACCGTGCCGTCCGGCGCGCCGTCGAACGCGATGCGTTTTAAGTAAGCGTTGGTCGAATCAATGGTATCAAAGCAGTCGATGCGCCCGCCGACCACCTGCACCCCGCCCAGAAAGCTGCGCACGGTCTGCTCACTGAGCACATCGGGCAGTGCCTTGAGGCAGTAGCCGCGCCCCGGAACGGCTTCGATCTCATACCCCTGTGCGCGCAGCGCGGAGATGCTCTTCCAGATCGCCGCGCGCGTGATGCCAAGCTCCGCGCTGACGGCCTCGCCCGAGACGAAGCGTCCCTTTTCGCGCAGCAGCAGCGCCAAAACGGTTTCTTTCCCCATAGCGTCCTCCGTTACAAAATGTAACCGAAATTGTTACCTTTTTGAAGTTGACAGTTGGCGGCTTATCGTTTACGATTGACATAATACATCAAACACTGCGCCATTTCGCAGCCGCCGTCTTAGGATTGTAGCACGCTTGCCGCCGCATGTAAACCAAAATCTCGGTTTTCGGTTTACCCGGCGGCTTCTTGACGGATTTTCGACCCGGCATGCTGCGCTAAGCCGATGCGCCCCTCCCACAACATTTTCTGACAGGAGCCGTTCCGTGAGCTTTTCCGACCTTACTTTTCTTTTTTATTTTCTGCCGCTCTTCTTTGCGGTTTATTATCTCGTCCCCTTCCGCTGCAAAAATGCCGTGCTCGTGCTGGGCAGCGCCGCATGTTATCTGCTTGGCGCAGGCATGCGCGACGCGCTGCTTCTTTCCGCGGTGCTTCTTCTGCACTATTTTCTCGCGCGCTTGATGGTGGGGAGATCCCCGCGCATACGCAAAGGGCTGCTTGCCGCCGCGCTGTCGGCGGATCTGTTCTGCCTCGTCTATTTCAAGTACGCTGCATTTTTTCTTGAAAACTGGGGAAAACTGACCGGGCAGAGCTTCCCCCTCGTCAAGCTTATTCTGCCGCTGGGCGTGAGCTTTTACCTCTTCCAGAGCGCGGGATACCTCATCGACGTCTGCCGCGGCGCGGCGGCGGAGAAAAATCTCGTCGACTATGCCGCCTTTACGATTGCCTTTCCGCAGCTGACGATGGGGCCCATTCTGCGCTACGATGAGTGGCGCGGCGCGCTCAAGGAGCGCACGCTCTCGCGTGAGGACGCCTGCCTCGGCTTCGAGCTTTTTGCCGTCGGTCTTTGCTTCAAGGTGCTGCTGGCCGACCAGCTTGCGCCGCTGTGGGCCTCGCTTGAGCGCATCGGCTACGGCTATCTTTCTACGCCGCTTGCCTGGCTCGGCGCGGCGAGCTACAGCTTGCAGCTCTACTTCGATTTTTCCGGGTATTCTCTCATGGCGATGGGTCTTGGGCAGATGCTGGGGCTGCCCGTGCCGCGCAACTTTGACCTTCCCTACACTGCCCGCTCGGTGAGCGAGTTCTACCGCCGCTGGCACATCACGCTCGGCACATGGTTCCGCGACTATCTCTACATTCCGCTCGGCGGCAGCCGCCGCGGCAAGGCGCGCACGGCGCTCGCGCTGACGGTCGTGTGGTTCTTCACCGGTCTCTGGCACGGGGCAAGCTGGAACTTTGTCCTCTGGGGCATCGTGCTGCTTTTCTTCATCCTGCTTGAAAAATTCTGCATCGGCAGCTTTCTCAAAAAGCACGCGCTGCTCTCGCACCTCTACCTTCTTTTTGCCATTCCGCCCACGTGGGTCATCTTCCGCATCACGAAGCTCTCCGATGTCGGCGCGTATTTTTCCCGCCTGTTTCCGTTTTTCGGCACACACAGCGCCGTGTCCGCGCAGGATGCGCTCAAGCTGCTCTCTTCTTACTGGTGGCTGCTCCTTGGTATTCTCTTCTGTCTGCCGCAGCCCCGCCGCTTTTTTGAAAAGCACCGCGGCACGCCGCTCATCGATCTGCCGCTCTTTGTCCTCTTCTGGGTGTGCGTGTACTTCATCGCCACGTCGGCGGGCAATGCCTTCCTCTATTCTCGTTTTTAAGGAGATCGTCCATGTCCTCCCGAATCCCTTCCCTTCTGCTGCCGCTGTGCCTGTTGAGCGCGGTCGCGCTCAATGTCTACCCGCTGCTTGATCCCACGGGCGTGTACGGCAGCTATCTATCAAAGCTCGACAAAAAAACGCCGCCCGTCGCAGCGGTGGCGCTCGCAGCTGCCGACGGGGTATATCCGTGGAGCGAGCCGAAAGCGCCTGAGCCGCCCCCCGCACCCGAGCCTGTTCCCGCGCCGGAGCCGGAGCCCGAACCTGAGCCCGACGAGCCCGCCTCCCCCTTCACCACGGTGGACGCGAGCTACTTTGACGACGCGCTTTTCATCGGCGACTCGCACACCGACGGCTTCAAGGACTACGCAGGTCTTCCCAACGCCGACTACCTCTGCCACAACGGGCTGACCGTCTGGTCGGCGGTAGAAAAGGCGGAGTTCCCCGGCAAGCAGACGCTCGCCCAGGCGCTCCGCGGCAAGCATTACGGCAAGATCTACCTGATGCTCGGCATCAATGAGCTTGGCGCCGGCACGGCGGAGAGCTGGGCCGCGCAGTACAAGGTGCTGCTCGACGAGGTACGCGAGTTACAGCCTGATGCCATCATTTTCCTGCAAGCCATCTTCCACACGACGCAGGAAAAGTCGGATACAACATTCTTCAAAAATTCGACCATTGACGCACGCAACGCGGAGATACAAAAATTTGCTGACAATGAGACGGTCTTCTACATCGACTGCAACCCCGTCTTTGACGACGACACCGGTGCGCTGACGGCGGAATACTCCGGCGACGGCGTGCACGTCAAGGCTCCCTACTACGTGATGTGGCGCGACTATCTTTTTCAGTTCGGCGTGGTGCGATGATCGCAGCAACAAAAAAAGGAACCGCTCTTTGAGCGGTTCCTTTTTTGTTATTTTATTCAGTGTTCTACCTTGTAGCCACGGTTCAGGCGCATTTCGAGCGCGTCGAGCTCGCTGTAAAGCTCCGGCGGCACCTTGCCGATCTTTTCGTAGTAGGCGCGCGCGTCCTCGCACTCCTTGAGCCAGAGATCGCGGTCGACCGAGAGGAGTCTGCGCATGTCGTACATCGACATATCAAGGCCCTCCATGTCGATGTCGTGGGTGTTCGGCTCGTAGCCAAGCGCGGTCTCCGCCGCGCCGATCTCATTGTCGGCACGCGAGATGATCCACTGCAAAACGCGCATATTGTCGCCAAAGCCGGGCCAGGCAAAGTTGCCGTCCTCGTCGGTACGGAACCAGTTGACGTTGAAGATCTTCGGCGGCTTGGGGATCTTCTTGCCCATGTCGAGCCAGTGCTGCCAGTAATCGCCCATGTGGTAGCCGCAGAAGGGCAGCATTGCCATCGGGTCGCGGCGCACCACGCCGACCTGACCGGTCGCCGCAGCGGTGGTCTCCGAGGCCATGATCGAGCCGATGAACACGCCGTGCTGCCAGCTGAAGGACTGGTAGACGAGCGGCGCGGTCTTCGCGCGGCGTCCGCCGAAGATAATGGCGCTGATGGGCACACCCTCGGGATTGTCAAACTCCGGGCTCAGGCACGGGCAGTTGCGCGCCGGCGCGGTGAAGCGGCTGTTGGGGTGGGCGGCCTTTTCGGGGCTCTGCGGCGTCCACGGGCGGCCGCGCCAGTCGATCGCGCGGGCGGGCGGCGTCTTGTTGAGCCCCTCCCACCAGACGGTGTTGTCGCTCAAATCGAGGGCAACGTTTGTAAAGATCGTATCCTTGTGCGTCGAAATGAGCGCGTTGGGGTTCGACTTCATCGACGTACCGGGCGCCACACCGAAGAAGCCGTTCTCCGGATTGACCGCCCAGAGTCTGCCGTCCTTGCCGACGCGCAGCCACGCAATATCATCGCCCACGCACCAAACGCGCCAGCCCCAGCGCTGAAGGCCCTCGGGCGGGATCAGCATGGCAAGGTTCGTCTTGCCGCAGGCGGACGGGAAGGCCGCCGAGATGTACTTGATCTCGCCGCGCGGGTTCTGAATGCCGAGGATCAGCATGTGCTCGGCCATCCACCCCTCCTGACGGCCGAGGTTCGAGGCGATGCGCAGAGCGAAGCACTTCTTGCCCTGAAGGACGTTGCCGCCGTAGTTGGAGTTCATCGAAATGATGGTATTGTCCTGCGGGAAGTGGACGATGTACTTATTGTCCTTATCAAGGTTGCACTGGCAGTGCAGACCCTTGATAAAGCCCGTGTCGTCACCGAGCGCATCGCACACGGCCTTTCCGACGCGGGTCATGATGTGCATATTGAGCACAACGTAAATGGAGTCTGTCAGTTCAAAGCCGTACTTGGCGAACGGCGAGCCGATGATGGACATGGAGTAGGGGATGATGTACATGGTGCGGCCCTTGTAAGCGCCGTCAGCCAGAGCATACATCTTCTTGTACATTTCCTTCGGCTCCATCCAGTGGTTCGTGGGGCCTGCGTCCTCTTCCTTTTCGCAGCAGATGAAGGTACGGTCCTCCACGCGCGCTACGTCGTCGGGGTCGGTGCGGTGCAGATAGCAACCCGGCAGCTTATCCGGGTTGAGCTTGATGAGGATCCCTTCTCTGACGGCCTGCTCGCGCAGCTCGCTGATCTGGTCTTCCTCTCCCGTGATCCAAACGATCTTGTCCGGCTTGGTGATGGCGGTCATCTCGTCGATCCACGACAATACCGCCTTGTTGTTCGTCAAATTCGTCATTGTTCTTTTCCTCGCAGCATTTTCACGGCGCAAAGGAAATTTTTTTGCACCGCGTCTTGTGTGGCGTGCCGTGCCGCGCAAGGCGGCAGAGAGCGAACCGATGCACAGGAAAATGGTTGCTATTGAGTTTGACTCCTTTCTACCGCAAATTGTAGCAGAATGTCTCATCAATAACAACCATATAGCTTATTATTTTTTTGAATATATCGCAGCATGTTATCGCAGTAACGCGCCGATCGCGGCGGCGAGAGCCGCAAATTCCGCAAGGCCCAGTCGTTCGCCGCGGATAGTTGCGTCAAGTCCGCAGGAGGTGATCGCCTGCGCAAGCTGCTCTTTTGTGAGCTGCGAGCCGAACGCCGTCATCAGGCTGTTGACGAGCGTCTTGCGCCGCAGGGCAAACGCGCCGTATACCACGCGGAAGAAGAGCTTCTCGTCCTCCACCCTGACAGGCGGCTCCTTGCGCACCACGGCGCGCAGCACGGCAGACGTGACCTTGGGCTGGGGCTCAAAGCACTCGCGCGGCACGGCGAAGAGATACTCCGGCTCCGTATAGTACTGCATAAAGACGGAGAACGCGCCGTAGGCGCTCGTGCCCGGCGCGGCACACAGCCGCTCGGCGACCTCCTTCTGCACAAGCACCGTGATGCTCTCAAAGCACTTCGCCTCGATGAGCGCGGTGATGGCGGGGGTCGTGATGTTATAGGGCAGGTTCGCGCACACGATGGGCGTAAGGCCCCCGAACTTTTCGCGCACCAGCGCGGGGATATCGGTCTTTAGAATATCGGCGGAGACGACCTCGAAGTTATCGTAGCGCGCCATCGTCTCTTCAAGGATCGGCAGCAGCGTCTTGTCAAGCTCCACAGCAACGACCTTCCCCGCGCGCTCGCAGAGCTCATGGCTCAAAGCACCGATGCCGGGGCCGATCTCCAGCACGCCGTTTTGCTCGCTTGCGCGCGAGCTTTCGGCGATCTCGAAGGGAATGGCGGGGTCGATGAGGAAATTCTGACCCATGGACTTGGAAAAGTGAAAACCGTGGCGCTTCAAGAGCGCCTCGATGGCAGCTTTGTTGTTGCGTTCCATAGCGTTGTTCCTTTCTGCGCTTTGGGCGTAAAGAATCAGTGAAATTATTTTATCATATTTTGCGCAAAAGAGTAGTAAAACTTTTTTCCCTGTGATAAAATGCAGCAATCTCAGGAAAAGAGGGATATTCTCATGGAGCTCACACCGCAAATTCTGATCGTTGTTCTGCCGCTCATCTTTCTCGGCGGATTTGTCGACTCTGTCGCCGGCGGCGGCGGACTTATCACGCTTCCCGCCTACCTCATGGCCGGCATTCCGGCACACTTTGCCGCCGGAACGAACAAGGTCGTCAACGGCTGCGGCGCGCTGACCGCCACCTTCAAGTATTTTCGCAGCGGCAAGATCCTGCTTCGCCCCGCCATCGCTGCGGCCGTCGGCGCGCTGATCGGCTCGGCGCTCGGCACAGAGCTGGCCGCCGTTATCTCGGAAAAGACGCTGGAAGCGCTGTTGCTTATCGCGCTCCCCTGTGTGGCCGTCTTTCTCACAGTGAAAAAGGATTTCGGCAAGGACATTCCCGCAGAAGAGCGCCCCGTATACTCCGTTAGGCGCGAGGTCGTCACCGCCGCGCTCATCGGCCTTGTCTTCGGTTGCTATGACGGGCTTATCGGCCCCGGCACGGGCACATTCATGATTCTCGGCTTCACCGGTTTTCTCTCGCTCGATCTGATCACGGCAGGAGGCTGTGCCAAAGCTACCAATCTGGCCTCCAACGTTGCCGCCGCCGTTGTCTGGATTCTGCACGGGAACGTTTTATGGGAGATCGCACTGCCGGCCATCGCATGCAGCATTCTCGGCAGCTATCTCGGCGCGCGCTATGCCATTCGCGGCGGCAGCAAAAAGATCCGCAACATGATGTTCGTGGTGCTGGCGCTTCTTTTCATCAAGATGGGCTATGAGCTGCTGTTCTGAACCTGCGATCGATCAAAAAAAGACGTCTGGAAAACCAGACGTCTTTTTTCTTGCTCTTTAATCAGTCGAGGAAGTAGACGGTCGAATTCCTCTGGAGACCGAACTGCTTGCACTCCTGATAGGTGTTCATATAGAGGTCGACTGCCGCACCGCGCACGCCGGTATCCTCGGCAACGGCGTTGCCGTAGGTGTAGCCGGTTGAGCCGACGATGAACATCTCGGTGCCGAGGGGGATAACCTTCTTATCCACCGCAACGGTGCCGACATGGACGGTCGTACCCGTGGCGGTTCTGGTGCCCACGCCGCCGTAGCCCGCGGTATAGGCCGTGCAGGTGACCTTCATCGAGCCGGAGAAATGAACGGAATCACCGGACTTCATCAGAAGGTAGCCGCTGCCGTCGTCCTCATAGGCGACGGACTTGACCGTATCGCCGTTCTGCGCGCGCTCCACGAGCGTGCCGACATAGGTGATCTCCGCAACGGAGGTGTTGTTCTTCTCCTCTACCGCCTGACGGGAGACAAACTGACCGTCTGCGTACACGACCTCGTAAACAACATCGCGCGTACCGTCGATGCCCTGCTGCACGACCTGCGTTTCGCCCTTGGGCAGGCGGTAGGAGGTGGTGGTCATCGTGATATGCTCCGCAGCCTCGGTATCCGTTTCGTAGTAGGTAAAGTCGGAAGCGACTGTGATCTCGACCGACTCGCCGGAAACATCGACCAGCACCATCTCAAGGGGGCTGACCGAGATTTGCAGGCGGCGCAGCAGCTCGCTGACGCGCTCGCCATTTCTTGTGGTGGCGTACTCAATATCGTCGCCGTGCGTCACCGTTACCTTTTCACCGGCAGGGAGCGTAACTTCTGCGTCGGCGCTCTGCGCGCCCGTGACGATAACGCGCTCCTGCGGGATGTCCGTCGTGCCGTCGAGCACGCTGACCGCATCGCCGTCGGCGATCAGATACAGCGCGTTCGCGCGCAGCTCGGGCGAACTGTTCAGCAGCATCACCGCGGCGAACAGCACGAAGAACATCGCTCTCCGGCTGTGCGGGGCTGTGAACAACTGTTTCAAAAACTTCTGCATGAAATACTCCTTTTTTCGCGGCGTGAGCCGCCGCAGCTTCGCGCAGCGGGGGAAATGCGCTGCGCCCGGAAAAAGATTACAATTTGTAACTTTTCCAAAACATGCTGGCAGTATACCGCTCGAAAAAGGATTTGTCAAGTTCTCGCCATTCTTTCGACAAAAGTTCTGTTTTCTTCTATTATTTCGATATTATTGGAACTTTCTGTTTGTAAAAATCAGATTTCGCGCTCATGAAAACAGCATTTTTCAGGTTTATGTAAACTTCTATCCCCCCTCCCCCATGCCGCGCCGCCGCGCTGCGGAAGAACCGGCAGCCTCCTTTCCGGTGCATTTGTTCCCTCGAAGCGGGGCAAAAAATCTCTGCGGGCAGTCCGGGTGTGTCCCGCCGCCTTCCCCCGGCGCGTCAAAGGCCGGAAAAGCCTTGCAAACACTGTCCTTTTTGCTCGTCAGCACCGCCTTTGCCCCGCACAGAAGAAATGCAGCGCCTCCCGTGTCCGCAAAGGTCACAGGGGACGCTGCATGCAGCAAATTTCATCGCCGCAGAGGAAAATATGCAAGTTTAACTTTTTAAAAATTCATTTATCGAAATTCAATTATGTCAACCCGTATTTTCAGATTTTGTTGGCAAGTCCAACAAAATCAAGCATTCTTTTTCCCTTTTTCCGCCAAACGGACGGCAAGGGAAGAAGTTACCGATCCTGACTTTTTCCGTTCGTTTCGCCGTGAAAATGAAGGTAAACAGATGCCGCAGCGTCTTTTGGCAGCACACGTTCGAGGGCGAAAATGTCCGCCTCTCGAATTGCCTTGACGCTCTTGAACGTCTTGAGCAGCGCCTGCGCGCGGACCTTGCCGATGCCGGGAATGCCGTCGAGCGCCGAGCGCGTGGAAGAGCGCGTGTGGCTCTCGTGGTGAAAGGTGATGGCAAAACGGTGCGTCTCCTCCTGGATCTGGCCGATCAGGGCAAAGACGTTCGGCGCGGCGTGCAGGTCGATCTCGCGCCCATCCGCCGTGACAAGCGCGCGCGTGCGGTGGCGGTCGTCCTTGACCATGCCGAAGATGGGAACGCGGACCTGCATCTTGGCGCACACACGCTCAGCAACGAGCGCATGCGTCACGCCGCCGTCGATGAGCATCACGTCCGGCAGGGGGCTGAACTTCTCATCGCCGTCCAGATAGCGCTGAATGCGGCGCGTGAGCACCTCCTCCATCGAGGCGTAGTCGTCGGGATGGGCCGAGAGGCTCTTGATCTTAAAGCGGCGGTAGGCGCTCCTTTTGGGCTTCGCCCCCTCGTAGACGACCATGGAGGCGACAATGTCGCTCGCGCCGGTGTTGGAAATATCGTAGGACTCCATGCGCTCCGGCGGCGCGGCAAGCGACAACATGCCCGCAAGCTGCGAAAGCGTGCGGTTTTCCCGCTCCTGCGCGGTCGTCACGCGCTCCACATCCTCGCGCGCGTTGCGCTGCGCCATGGCAAGAAGCTCCGCTTTCTCGCCGCGCTGCGGCACATGGAGCGTCACCTTGCGTCCCGCGCGCTCGGTCAAAATCTGCGCAAGCTCGTCCGCGCCCTCGATCTCGCAGGGCAGCAGGATTTCACGCGGCAGGACACTCTTATTGAGGTAATACTGCGGCAGCAGCGCCGAGAGGATCATCTGCTCGCTCTCGTCCTGCGGTGCGGCGAAGAGGTTCAGGTCGCGCCCCGTCACGCTGCCGTCCTCAATGTGCAGCACGGCGCTGCCGCATTTAAGCGCCCCGCGGTAAACGCCCCAGATGTCGGTGTCGGCGCAGATGCCGGCGATGACCTTCTGGCGTTTGCCCAGCACCTCGATGGCGCGGATGCGGTCGCGCAGCGCCGCTGCCTGCTCAAAGTGCAGCGCCTCGGCCTCGCGTTCCATCTCCTCGCGCAGCGCGCGCGTGAGCCTGCGGTAATGGCCGCCCAGCAGTTCTTCCGCCTGACCGATGCGGCGCAGATATTCCTCCTCGTCCGGCGTGCCGCGGCAAAACCCGTCACAGCGTCCCATGTGATGGTTGAGGCAGGGACGCTCCTTGCCGATGTCGCGCGGAAAGGCGCGGCTGCACGTCGGCAGCCGGAAGGCCGCGCAGATCGCGTCGATCGCCGCGCGTGTTTCGCTCCGCCCGCCGAACGGCCCAAAGTAGAGCGCGTCGTCGTCCGCGGGTTTAGAGACCATTGTAAAGCGCGGATAATGCCCTGTGCCGAGGCGCACAAAGGGATAGCCCTTGTCATCTTTCAAGAGGATGTTGTAGCGCGGCATGTGCTGCTTGATGAGCGAGTTTTCCAGGATCAGCGCCTCAAACTCGCTTGAAACAAAGATGGTGTCAAAGTGATCCACCTGCGCGACCATGCGGCGCGTTTTCTCGTTGTGGGAGGAACCCTCTTGAAAATACTGACTGACGCGATTTTTGAGTTTTTTGGCCTTACCGACGTAGATGACCTCGCCGCTTTTATCCATCATCAGATAAACGCCCGGTGCAAGCGGCAGGTCGTTTGCCTTGTCGAGCAGCTCCTGCTTGGTCATAGGCCGCTTCCTCCTCTTGTCTACATATATAATAGTTAATAGTATATCAGGTCGAAACCGGAAAATAAAATGGAAAAAGGCGGCTTCTTTTGAAGCCGCCTTTCCTGATCGTGTTTTATTCGCCGAAATTGCTGGAAACCAGCTCGCAGAGAGCCGTCACAGCTTCCTTTTCGTCAGCGCCGTCGGCCAGCAGGGTGATGGTCGTGCCCTTGACGATCCCGAGGGACAGCACGCCCAGCAAGCTCTTGGCGTTCACGCGGCGCTCATCCTTCTCCAGCCAGATGCCGCTCTTGAATTCGTTGGCCTTCTGAATGAAGAACGTAGCGGGACGGGCATGCAGGCCTACTTCATTGTTGATCGTAACATTCTGAGTATACATCGTTACTTCTCCCTCTCCAGAAAAATCTTTCGGACTTTATCGTATCATATACCATTTAGGGCAGATTCGTCAATGCCAATTCGCGCGAAACGGCTCGGATTTGGCAATAAACACAGACAAAGTGCTTCCCCGGGCAGGTATTTATTTCAACTCGACCACAGTGACGCCGGACTCGCCCTCGCCGTAGTTGCCGAGGCGGAAGCTCTTGACTGCCTTGTTGCGCTTCAGGCTCGCATGCACCGCCTTGCGCAGCGCACCCGTTCCCTTGCCGTGAATGATGGTCACCGTTTCAAGATGGGCCATCACGGCAGCGTCGATATAGTTGTCGAGCACGCTCTCGGCCTCCAGTGTTTCCATGCCGCGAATGTCAAGCTCGCGCGCCGCGCTCGCCGTGCGCAGGATACGCTGCGAGGGAGCGAACTGCGGCTGCTTCTTCGCTGTTGCCGCGCGCTCGGCCTCTTCGATGAGGCGCACCCCATCGGCTTTGACCTTCATCTGCAAAGGCCCTGCCTTGAGCGTGAGCGTATCGCCCTTGACGGCTGTGACCTCGGCCTGACGCCTTGTGCCGGGGATCTCGACAAGGTCGCCTTCCCGAATGGGGCGTGAGGGCTTGGGAATGGGCTCCGCGCGCTCATCACGCAGACCCACGGCATCGCGCGCCTCCTTGATGTTGTGCATGATCTCGGCGCGCTGGGCGTTCATCTGCTGGGCGTCGAGCTTTTTCTGCTGCTTGCGCAGCGCGTCCAGCTCGCGGAAGGTCTCGTCCGCGGCGGATTTCGCCTCGGCAAGCAGGCGCTTGGCCTCGGCCTCGCCGCGGCTGCGGGCGTTCTCCTTTGCCTTTTCCATCTGCGTGCGGAATTCACGCGCCTTGCGCGCGTCCTCCTCGCGCTGGGCATAGAGACGGTCGACCTCCGCTTTCTCCTTTTCGAGCTGCTGTCGCTTCTGCTCCAGCTGCGTGAGCACATCTTCAAAATGGATGCTCTCGCTGTCCATCTGCGCCTTGGCCTTTTCGATGACGGTCTCAGAAAGTCCCAATCGCTTTGAAATGGCAAAGGCATTTGACTTGCCAGGAATGCCGATGAGCAACTTGTAGGTCGGGCAGAGGGTCTCCACGTCGAATTCGCAGCTTGCGTTTTCCACGCCCGCAGTCGTCATGGCAAAGGTCTTGAGCTCGGCGTAGTGCGTCGTCGCAGCGATCTTCGCCCCCTGCGAGCGTGCCTGCTCAATGATGGCGATGGCAAGCGCCGCGCCCTCGACCGGGTCGGTGCCCGCGCCCAGCTCATCGAAGAGAATGAGGCTGTGGGTATCCGCCTCGTCCAGGATCTGCACGATATTCTTCATGTGCGCAGAGAAAGTCGACAGGCTCTGCTCAATGCTCTGTTCGTCGCCGATGTCGGCCAGGACGGCGGAGAAAATGCTCACGGCGCTGCGGTCGTCGCAGGGGATATGCAGCCCGCACTGCGCCATCAGGCACATGAGACCGAGCGTCTTGAGGCTGACGGTCTTACCGCCGGTGTTGGGGCCGGTGATGACGAGCGTATCGAAGCTTCGGCCCAGCTCAATGTCGATGGGCACCGCCTTCGCCGGATCAAGCAGCGGGTGGCGCGCGTGGCGCAGATAAACGCTGCCGTCCTTTTTGATCTCCGGGCGCATGGCGTTCATGCGGTAGCTCAGCTCGCCGCGCGCGAAGATGAGATCGAGATGGACAAGAATATCATAATCCCACAAAATATCGCGGCTGAAGCTTGCCGCCTCGCCGGAAAGGGCATAGAGAATGCGGTCGATCTCCTTTTCTTCTTTCGCCTCGAGTTCCTTGAGCTCGTTGTTGGCCTGCACCACGCCCATCGGCTCGACGAAGATCGTCGCGCCGCTCGAGGACGTGTCGTGTACCAATCCCGGCAGCTCCGCGCGGCACTCGGCCTTCACCGGCACGACGAAGCGCCCGCCGCGCTGCGTGATGAGCGCGTCCTGCAAAACGTTGCGGTAGCTCGGGGAGGAAATGATGCGCTGCAGGATCTGGCGGCCCTTGGCCGCCGCCGCACGCTTGTGGCGGCGGATCTCGGCAAGCTCGGGCGAGGCATTGTCCGCGATCTCGTTTTCATCAAGGATCGCGGTCGTGATCTTCTCCTCCAAAAAACGGTTTGCGTGCAGCGAGAGGAAGAGCTTGTCGATGACCGTGCCCTCCTCGTCCTCCTTATAATAATCCTGCACACGCCGCACGTTGGCGAGCAGCCCCGCGATGTCCAAAAGTTCCCGCGTATTGAGCATGCCGCCGCGTTCCGCACGCGAGAGCGACTCGCCCACATCGCGCACGCCGCCGAAGGCGGGACTGCCGCGCAGCAGGATCATCTTGCGCGCCGCGTCGGTCTCGTCGAGCAGGCGGTTCACCTCGCCGAAGTCATCCGACGGCGTCAAACTGCGCGCCCGCGCCTTGGCTTCCGCGCTCACAGCGTGACGCTCGAGCATTTCCAAAAGGCGCGGCAGCTCCAGCACGCGGATGGATTTTTCAAACAGTTCACTCATAGTTTTCTCCGAAATTCCGATTCCAATTCGTAATGATTTCGACAGATAATACGTTTAGTCGACAGATTTCATGCTTTTGTAGAAGTCCAGCGTTTTGAATCGCCGGTCCAGCTGTACCTGCGCAAAAACCTCGCAGGCGGCGGCAAAGCGCTTTTCCGTCTCTCCCGTGAGGGAAAATGACAGCATGCGCTTCGGCTCTGCAAAGAGCACATGGCGCATTGCGGCGAACGATCCCGCGTCCAGCGGCAGCAGTCCCGCTCCATGATACGGCGCACATTCCCTGCACAAAAGTACGCCCTGCTGCGCGTCGAACACCGGCTCTTTCGGGTTGTGCGTGCCGCAGACGGCGCAGCCGTCGAGCAGCGGCTCATAGCCGGAAAGCGCAAGGAGCTTGAGTTCAAACGCCGCCTTGACGATGCTCTGCGGCTTTTCAAGCTCGCTGAGCGCATAGAGCGAATTGAGCAGCAACGACAGAATTTCCGGCGCGGGCTCGTCCTCTGCCGTGACGCACTCGGTCATCTCGGCAAAATACGACGCAAGCGAGAGCAGTTCAATATCCTGCCGCACACCGTCGAAAAGCGAGATCGTCGACGCCTCGTCAAGATAGTACCAGTTGCCGCGCTGATAAAGCGTCAGCTCGGAAAATGCCAGCAGCTCGCAGCTTGCCGCGATGCGGCTTCCCTTGCGCCGCGCGCCGCGCGCGACGACCGCGATCCGCCCGAGGGAATCGGTCAAAATATTCAATATGTAGTCGGCCTCCTTCGTCGCCGTCGCGCGAAGGACGATGCCCTTAGTAACGATTTTTTCCATGGCGGCGCAGCACGTCCTTTCTCTGCTCGCGGCGGCGCGAAGCGCTGCTCCCCTCACGCGGGGAACAGCGTTCATTCCTTGCAGGACCGTCTTTCCACCGCCATGAGATAAAATAGCGGCTGCCCGGTCTGCATAAAAAGCGCCAGATAGCCTTCTTCCACTGCCCTCACCTCATGCTTAGCATGAGGAAAGAAACCAGCAATATGGCTGGGAATTTTTTTTACTGCTCGTCGTAGCCGAACGAGCGGATATAATTCATATTGTCTCTCCAATTCTCCTTGACCTTGACCCAGGTCTCAAGATAGACCTTCGTACCCATGAAACGCTCGATGTCCTGGCGCGCCTCGGTCGAGATCTTCTTGAGCATCGCACCGTTTTTGCCGATAATGATGCCCTTGTGGCTCGCCTTTTCGCAGTAGATGGTCGCGTCGACCTCGATGACCTCGTCGTCGCGCTCGATGAAGCGCGTGATCTCCACGGCCGTGCCGTGCGGAATTTCCTTATCCAAGTTGCGCAGCAGCTTTTCGCGCACGATCTCGGCAACGACCTGACGGTCGGGCTGGTCGGTCGTCATGCCGTCGGGGAAAAGCTGGGGACCTTCGGCGGCATACTTCGAAAGCTCGCTCATCAGTTCTTCCAGCCCCTCGTGCGTGCGCGCGGAGATGGGAATGATGGCGTCGAAAGGATAGGCCTCACTGTAGGCCGCGATGACGGCGAGCAGGTCGTCCTTGCGCTCGATGGTATCGATCTTGTTGATGCAAAGAATTGCCGGCAGGTGCGAGGCCTTGATCTTTTCGATGAGCTCCGATTCAGGAATACCGACGTGCGGCACGGGCTCGACGAGCAGCAGCACCGCGTCCACGTCCGCGATCGACTCGCGCGTGACCTTGACCATATAGTCGCCAAGGCGGTTGCGCGCCTTGTGGAAGCCCGGCGTATCGAGCAGCACATACTGCGTGTCGCCGTGGTTCACCACGCCGTAGATGCGGTTGCGCGTGGTCTGGGGCTTGTTGGAGACGATAGCGATCTTCTCGCCCACAAGGGCGTTGGTCAGGCTGGATTTACCGACGTTCGGCCGTCCGCAGACGGTGATCATAGCAGTCTTCGTTTTGTTCATGATAGGTGATCCTCAACTTTCTTTGTTCGTTGAACATTTTATTATTTTCTGCCAAAGCAGGTCACTTTTCTCTTCCGATCCAGACCGCAGAGGCGGCAACGACGGCTGCAAGGACAAGCACCGCCGATTCCACATATCCAAACGGAAGCGTACTGATCAGCATCCCGCCGAACACAAGCGTCCCGACAAATGCAGCCAGCACTTTCAACAGGATATAATCATCTTTCATTTCTCTTCGCTCCTTCTCTGTTTGTTGTATTGGGAAAATCTTACCGCGTAAGGTCGAGCAGCGTCATGATGCGCTCTTCATGCTCGCGCATCTGTTTCTTCATGGGGCCCTCGTCCAGATGGTCGTAGCCCAGAAGGTGCAGCACCGAGTGCGTCACAAGGTAGGCAAGCTCGCGGCGGTTGGAATGGCCGTACTCCTTCGCCTGCGCGGCGACGTGCTCGAGCGAGATGACCATATCGCCGAGCGGTACAAGCCCCGTGCCGGGGTCGGCGTCCTCCGTCCCCGGCAGTTCTCCGGGCGAAAGCTCAAACATCGGAAAGCTCAAAACGTCCGTCGCGCGGTCGACCTCGCGCATTTCGCGGTTGATCTCGTGAATGGTCTCGTCGTCCGTCAGCTCCACGTCGATCTCGCAGGGAAAGTCCACACCCTCGGCAGTAAGCGCCGTGCGGATGACCTTGCGGATGAAGGCGCGCTTGCTGTCGCTCACGTCGGGCACGTTTTCCGCCGTAATGGGAATATAATGTCTCTTTGCCATCACTTTTTCCTCTTTTCGTTTCGTGCAGTCTCATAGTCCGCGTAGGCCTTGATGATGCGCTGCACCATCACATGGCGCACCACGTCCTGATCGGTAAGCTCACAGATGCCGATGCCCTCGACGTCCTTGAGCACGCGCACCGCCTGCTTGAGTCCGCTCATCTTGTCCGCCGGCAGGTCGATCTGCGTCACGTCGCCGGTGATGACCATTTTCGAGTTGAAGCCCATGCGCGTCAGGAACATTTTCATCTGCTCGCAGGAGGTGTTCTGCGCCTCGTCGAGAATGATGAAGCTGTCGTCCAGCGTGCGGCCGCGCATGTAGGCAAGGGGCGCGACCTCGATGTTGCCGCGCTCTAAATACTTCTGGTACGTTTCCGCGCCGAGCATATCAAAGAGCGCGTCGTACAGCGGGCGCAGGTACGGGTCGACCTTGCTCTGCAAGTCGCCCGGCAAAAAGCCGAGGCGCTCGCCCGCCTCGACCGCGGGGCGCGTTAAAATGATGCGGTTCACCTTGCGCTCGCGGAAGGCCGCGACCGCCGCGGCGACGGCGAGGTAGGTCTTGCCCGTGCCGGCAGGGCCGACACCGATGGTGATGGTATTTTTCAAAACGGACTCGATATACCGCTTCTGTCCGATAGTCTTGGGCTTGATGGGGCGGCCCTTGGAGCTGATGCAGATAACGTCCTGCGTCAGCTCGCTGATGCGCTCCTCCTGTCCCGCGCGCACAAGCGAGATCACATAGCGTACATTCTGCTCGGTGATGGGCTCGCCGCGGTTCGAGATCGTCAGCAGTGCTTGCAGCGCCTTACAGGCGAGCATCGTGTCCTCGACCTCGCCGTTCACGCGCAGCTCGCCCTCGCGGTTCGACACCGTGACCTTGAATTCCGATTCGATCAGCCGCACATTCTCATCGAATGAGCCGAACAAATTGACCGCCTGTTCCATGCGCTCGATGCTGATGCGCTGTTCCATGCTGTGTTTCCTCCTGAAAAAATGCTATCCTTCGTTGATCGCAACCGGCACCTCTTTGCCGATCTGCTCCTCGCACTCAGCCGAGAGCGTGATAAGGAGCGCGCCTCCTTCCACGGCGGTGGAAAAGCGCCGCTGTGTCACGCTGCCGCTCTCGCCCAAGAGGGCGGTGAGATACGCTTCCAGCACGGCCTTACCCTGCCGCTCGGCATCGCCGCGCGGCCGCGTGACCATTTGCGGCTCATACGGCAGCAGCGTTTCCGTTTCCCATGTAACAGGCAGGGAAAAAACGCCGAAAAGCGACCAATGTGTTTGATTCTTTATTTTATCACAATCAACATCGCAAATACTACTCCCTTTTGCGTTAATTTTCAACCGCTTCTCGCCCCAGATGAGCGTGTGGCTGTGCTTTTCCGCGCCGGTGTAGACCTTTTCCTCATAAGTGAGCGGCACGCGGACAGTGAGATCGTACCACGTTCGCGCCCAGACTTCGCCCTTACCGGCAAGAAAGCGCGTCGTCACGCTCGGTTTTTCCGTGCCGCCGGTATCCACCACGCCCGCGATCAAAAGCTGCCCTTGCTGCACGCTCGTGCCGGGCAGGACTTTCTTCTCTCCGTCCAGCGCGCGGACTTTTGTAACAAGACCCGCCTTCGCCGCGATCACATTCGTCGGCTCGCTCTCGTTCACCCGCTCCGGCGCGCGCACGCGCTCGCGCACCTGCACGTAGGCTCTGCAACCGCGCACATTCACCGCAAGCCAGCAAAGGTCCTTGAGCTCGGGCAGCACGCGGTTGCAGATATCCTGCGAGCGGAACGAATAGCGCAGCGTTCCGCGGTGTACGCCGTGCTCGCGCAGCGCGTGCAGGATCGTTTCCGTCGGCACGGTCTTGTTGCCCGAGACCTCAAAATCCCAGATAAAAAGAGAATTGACAGCGAGCAGTGCCGCGCAGAGGATCCCACCCGCCATGAGCGCATGGCGGCGGCGCAGGCGCGCGAAGAAAAACGGCGTACCCGCCGTGCGCTCGATGCTCACCTCCGCTCCGCAGCCCTCGGCAGCGCGGCGCAGCGCGCGCAGGTCACCGCGCGCCACGCAGAAAGAGAGCGTGGCCGCGTCGAGCCAGTTGACGTCCCAAAATTCAATGCCGCGTGCGGAGCAGAGATTCAGCATTCGCTCGGGATATGCGCTCTTGGCGCGCACACATACGCTGCCGCGCAGCAGCTTGACGGCTTTTTTCAGCATACTTCCCTCATCTCACATATTCCACAGCGTCGATCTTACCGAAGATGCGCAGCTCACTGTCTGTCATGCTGCGCAGCGTCAGTTCCCGCCCGCGCACACGCAGAATGAGCGAACCGGCGCCCACGTCGATCTGTTCTGTTCCGTAGGACAGAATGCCGCTGTGCCCTTCCAGAAAAAGCTGCCGGTCGCCCAGCAGTTCCACATGGCACAGCCCCGCCACAATGTCCGCCGGCAGGTCGAAAAGCTCCGCCATGCGCGCCATCATGCGCTGCGGCCGTTCGTTTCGCTCCACTGTCCTCATCTCCCTTTCGGGCAAAGTTTATGCACGCGCTCCGCGCGATTTGCCTGTCCTACACGGGGCAAGTTCCGCCGCCGCGATGCATAGACTTGTCTCAAAAGGCGAGGTGAGAAAAATGAAACTGCATGAGTTTTTATTGCCGGGCGCGGCGCTTTTCTGCCTTCTGGCGCTGCTGCTTTTGCCCGAAGAGGGCGCGCAGGCCGCGCGCGACGCGCTCGCGCTGTGCGCGCAGACGGTCGTTCCGTCGCTGTTCCCGTTTTTTGTGCTCTCGGCGCTGCTGACCTCCGGCAGCGCGTCGGCGCTGTTTGCCTCGCTCCTCTCGCCGCTGATGCGCCCGCTGTTCTCCCTTTCCGGCGCGGGCGCGTCAGCGCTTGCGCTGGGGCTTTGCGGCGGCTATCCCGTCGGTGCGCGCACTGCCGCCGCGCTTGTGGAAAACGGCTCGCTGCCGCGGGAGGAAGGCGAGCGGCTGCTCGCCTTCTGCAACAACGCAGGGCCGGGATTTCTGCTCGGCGTGTGCGGCGCGGGCGTGTTTTCTTCCGCCCGTGCTGGCGCGGCGCTGTATCTCATTCATGTCGCCGCGGCGATTTTCTCCGGCGTTCTCATCTGCCGCGCGCTGCCGCCGGTGCCGTATCATAAAACAAGGGTACAGGAGGGAAAACGACAGCGTTTTTCCACCGTTTTCCCACTTGCGGTGCAGAGCGCGCTGTCGGGCTGCCTGAACGTGAGCGCATTTGTGGTGTTTTTCACGGTGCTTGCGCGGCTGTTGCTGCACTTTCTGCCGCCGCAGTTCGCGTCCTCTCTGCTCTGCTCGCTGCTGCTCGGTTTTCTGGAGCTGACAAGCGGCACGCTATCCCTCCCCGCCTCACGCGCAGGCTTCCTCGTCTGCGCGGCGATGCTCGGCTGGGGCGGAATGAGCGTCCATTGCCAGACGCTCAGCGCGCTGGCGGCTTCTCCCCTCACCGCGCGCTATTATTACAAGGGAAAAGCCTTGCAGTCTCTGCTCTCGATGCTGTTCGCCCTGCCCGCGCTGCCGTTTCTCTTTCCCTGACGCTCACGGCTCCTTCCCTGTGATGGCGCTCGCCACCTGCGATACAACATCTGCCACCGCATCGTCAAAAAGGTGCATGTACACTGCGCTCGTCACCGAGGTCGAGCTGTGCCCCAGCGCCTTGGAGATACTGAACATCGGCACGTTCTGGCTGTTGGCGACGCTGGCAAAGCTGTGCCGCAAGCCGTGCAGCGAGATCGGCGGCAGCCCTTGCTCTGCGATGAACTGTGCAATGCGCCGGCAGAGGATATCCGGCTGATAGGGCTTTCCCGCCTTATTTACGGCAACATAGCCTTCAGGGTTATATGCCGCATTTTCTTTTCGCCGCTGCTCCCATTCGCAGTGCAGACGGTGCAGCAGCGCTTCAAGGTCTTCGCTGCCGCGGAAGGCCAGCCGCCGCTCGGAGGCATAGGACTTCGGCGCTTTTTCAAGCGCCCTGCCGCTCACCGCCGTGCGCACCTCGCAGATCGTAAGCACGCCCCGTTCCAAATCGACATTGCGCCACTTGAGCCCGCAGATTTCGCTGCGCCGCAGCCCGAGACAGCCCGCAAGCTTAACGGCGATCTCAAGCTGCGATCCCTCGCTCGCGCAAAAAAGTTTCCGCAGCTGCGATGAATCGTAAAAACGGTGCCGGGGCGCTTCATGCGCAGGCGGCGTGACCAGATCTGCCACGTTGTCTCTCACGATCCCCTGCCGTACTGCCGCCCCCAGCGCCGCATGCAGCAGCACATGATGCTTGCGAATGGTGTTGTTGGCAAGGCCCTTTTTCCGCAGCTCCCCGTAATACTGCTGCACACGCATGGCCGTCAGCTCCTGCGCATACACCTTGCCAAGCGTTGGAATCATGTGGGTGTACAGGATATTCTCATAACCGTGGCGCGTTGTTTCCGCGCAGTTCGGCGTGATGATCTCACGCATCCAGTAGCGCAGCCAGTCCTCCATCGAAACATCGCGGGGAGCGCTTTTGCCGCCGAGCAGCTGCGCGCGGCGATAGTCTGCAATGACCTGCTCCGCCTGCTCCATCGTTTGATAGGTGCGCGTGCGGCGCACGCGCCTGCCGTTTTCGCCGTCGTAGTAGAGCGAGACATAATAAAGGTGATTTCTGTCGTCATACGCCAGATTTCGTTTGAGCGTTTTTCTCATATTTTTCCTCTCTTTCCGCCGCTGTGGTCTTTCGCAGCGGCATAAAAACGCAAAAAACCACCGCTGCTCAAAGCAGCGGTGGTTTTTTACAGTTACAATCAGGCCTTCTTGGCGATCTCGACGAGCTTGGTGAAAGCGACGGGATCGTTGATGGCCATCTCGCTGAGCATCTTGCGGTTGATCTCGATGCCGGCGGTCTTCAGGCCGTGCATGAACGTGGAGTAGTTCATGCCGTTGAGCTTGCAGGCTGCGGAGATACGAGTGATCCACAGGGAGCGGAAATCTCTCTTCTTCAGGCGGCGGCCGACGTAAGCGTAGGTCAGGGACTTCATGACCTGCTCGTTGGCCATCTTGAAGTGGCGGGATTTGTTGCCCCAGTAGCCCTTGGCAAGCTTGAGGGTCTTGTTTCTTCTCTTGCGCGTCATCATCGCGCCTTTAACACGTGCCATATTGTATAAGCCTCCTTAAAGCGTATCGTTGTAAATTATTTGTAGGGGATCATCTTGCGGATCGTGCTGGCAGTGGTCTTGTCAGCATAGCCGCCCTGACGCAGGCGACGGGTACGCTTGGTGGGCTTCTTGGTCAGGATGTGGCTCTTGAAAGCCTTGGCGGCCTTGACCTTACCGGTCTTGGTCAGGTTGAATCTCTTTTTGGAACCGCTGTGGGTTTTCAGCTTGGGCATAGTAGTTTCTCCTTTTCGTATTTGTAGTGGCGCTCAAAGTTACTTTCCCGCCTTGGGGGAAAGGAAGATCGACATGCTGCGGCCTTCCATTTTCGGCTCTTTATCCAGGTTGGCGACCTCGGCGACAGACTCTGCAAAGCGCACAAGCAGATCGCGGCCGATGTCCGTGTGCGCCATCTCGCGGCCGCGGAAGCGGACAGAGACCTTGACACGGTTGCCGTCGGCAATGAACTTCTGGGCGTTTTTGAGCTTGGTGTTAAAATCGCCCACATCGATACCGGGGGACATGCGCACTTCCTTGACTTCGACGACATGCTGGTTCTTTCTGGCTTCCTTTTCGCGCTTGCCCTGCTCGAAGCGGAACTTGCCGTAGTCCATAAGACGGCAGACGGGCGGCGTGGCCTGCGGAGAGATCTTGACAAGGTCAAGCCCCTGCTCGTCGGCGATGTGCTGCGCCTGCGCGGCAGACATGATGCCGAGCTGCTCACCGGTAGCACTGATGAGACGGATCTCGCTGTCCCGGATCTCCTCGTTGATCTGATGCACGTTGCTGCTAATACCGAAGCACCTCCGTTTTTCATAAAGATTTTTGCAAACAAAAAACGAGCACAGAACATTCTGCACCCGTACCATGACACAAAAAGCCCGAAGGCTTTGTTTTCCATGATTGACCCCTTCGCTTTGCTGGGGGTGAGAACGAATGCACCGCTCTTCTTTGTTTTGCGTAGATAGTATATGCTCTATCTTCCGGTTTGTCAACAGCAATTTGCGAAAATAAGCAGAAAATCCGCGGTATATTTTTACTTTCCGCCGTCAACACTATGCTTGCAGGCAAAAAAGCGGAAGGGAGGCGACGGGCATGAAGGAGAGCCGCAACCAGAACAAGACCAAAACCCAGGAAAACACCAACCAGGAGCAGAACCAGAACGGCAACCAGAACCAGAGCAACCAGAACAGAAACAACCGCTGACCGTACTCAGGGATACAGGGCTTCGAATGCTTTCGGGGTCCTGTATTTTTTATCGAACCTTAATGTATCGACCCTTGCATGTCTTTTGCTTTCATGCTATGCTTTTACCGAAAATTCCGCACTACCGCATTTCCATCATCAGAAAGGAGCGTCATGCTGGACTCCCTCTCATACTGGCTGCACGAAACGCCGCTCGGCGAAGCGCTGCTCACAATGTTCATCTCCATGCTGCCCGTTGTGGAGCTGCGCGGCGGGCTGCCCGCAGGCGTTGCAATGGGGCTGCCGATCCCTGCTGCGTTTTTCTCCTCGCTCGTCGGCAATATGATCCCCGTACCGTTCGTCATTCTCTTCGTCCGCCCCCTTTTCCGGTGGGTGCGCATACATATCCCCAAGCTCGGGCACTTCGTTTCAACGCTTGAAGCGCGGGCACAGGCAAAGAGCGTAAATGTTGTCCGCTATCAGACGTGGGGGCTGCTGCTGTTTGTCGCCATTCCGCTGCCGGGCACCGGCGCGTGGACGGGCGCGCTCATCGCCGCCGTGCTCAATATGCGCTTGAAGCGTGCCGTGCCGGTCATCTTCCTCGGCGTCGTCATCGCGGGCTGCATCATCACCATACTGACGCACGGGGTCAGTATGCTTATCTGAATCGGCCGCACAAAGGGGCATTCTCTCGCGTGAGAGAATGCCCCTTTTATATTTTTTCTCCTCTTAACAAGGGGGAGAAGAAAAAGAAGCACCCTTGGGGGTGCCTCTTTTTGTTATTCCACCGTAACAGATTTCGCGAGATTTCTCGGCTTATCGATATCGCATCCACGCTGAAGCGCAACGTAATACGAAAACAGCTGCAGCGGCACCACGCCGAGCGACGGCAGCAGCATGTTTACCGTATCGGGGACGGTGATAACGTTTTCGACGGTCTTCGCCATCTCGCCGCGGTGGCTCTCGGTCGCGAGCGCGAGCACGTCCGCGCCGCGCGCCTTGACCTCGACCACGTTGCTCATCGCCTTGTCGAAAAGAGGCGCATAGGTGCCCAGCGCGATGACGAGCGTGCCGTCCTCGATGAGCGAGATCGTGCCGTGCTTGAGCTCGCCGGAGGCGTAGGCCTCGGAATGAATGTAGCTGATCTCCTTGAGCTTGAGCGAGCCTTCCAGCCCCAGCGCATAGTCAAGGTTGCGGCCGATGAAGAATACCGAGTTGTGATTGAAATACTGCGCGGCATACTTCGGAATGTCCTTGCAGCTCTCGCTTGCAAGGAACTGCTCCATCTTCTCGGGCAGCTTCTGGAGCTCTGCCACCGCTTCGTCGTACTCTTCCTTCTTCACCGTGCCGAGCGCCTCGCCGAAGGCAAGGCCGATCATATCAAGCACGGCAAGCTGCGTGGAGTAGGCCTTGGTCGTCGCAACGGCGATCTCGGGGCCGGCCCAGGTATAGAGCACATCGTCCGACTCGCGCGCGATAGACGAGCCGACCACGTTGACGACGGAGAGGATATAGGCGCCGCGCTTTTTCGCCTCGCGCAGGGCCGCCATGGTGTCGAGCGTCTCGCCCGACTGGGAAATGACGATCACGAGCGACTGATCGTCCACGATGGGGTCGCTGTAACGGAACTCGGAGGCAAGCACGACCTCGACATTGCGGCGCAGCAGGTGTTCGAGGTTATATTTGCCGATCATGCCGACATGGTAGGAAGAGCCGCAGGCGACGATGAAGATACGGGTGAATTCGCGCATCTTCTCCACGGGGAGCTTCAGATCGCCGAAGACGATCCTGCCGTCCTTCACGCGCGGGGAGATGGCGCGGCGCAGCGCCTCGGGCTGCTCCATGATCTCCTTGAGCATAAAGTGCTGATAGCCGCCCTTTTCCGCGGCGGAAACCTCCCAGTCGATGGTAAAGTGCTCCTTTTCGACCTTCTGCTCCAGCGCGTCGTAGACCTCGATGCCCTCGCGCGTCAGCACGGCGACCTCGCCGTCTTCCATGTAGGCGACATCGCGCGTGTGCTTGATGATAGCCGTCACGTCGGAGGCGAGGAAATTGCAGCCCTTGCCGTAGCCGAGCAGCAGCGGCGCGTCCTTGCGCGCGGCGATGATGCGGTCAGGACAGTCGGCACAGAGCATGCCGAGCGCGTAAGCGCCCTCGATGCGGCGCAGCACGCGGCCCACGGCCTCCAAAAAGTCGTGGCACTCGTTATAGTAGAATTCGAGCAGCTGCGCCACGACCTCGGTATCGGTCTCGGACTTGAAGGTGATGCCCTGCCCGATCAGGAATTCCTTGATCTCGACGTAGTTCTCAATGATGCCGTTGTGGATGACGGCGAACTTGCCGTTTTCGCTCACGTGGGGGTGAGAGTTGATGATGTTCGGCGCGCCGTGCGTCGCCCAGCGGGTGTGGCCAAGGCCGATGCAGCCTTCAATATCCGCGCCGCCGTGGATCTCATCACTGAGCACCTTCAACCGGCCGACAGCCTTTCGCACCTGCAATTTCTGCTCTGAGGAAATGACGGCCACACCCGCGGAGTCATACCCGCGGTACTCAAGATGCGCAAGCCCGTCCAGCAGGATGGGCGCCGCCTGTTCTTCGCCAATAAATCCAACGATTCCGCACATATAATAACATTCTCCTTTTGATGATTTTTGAAAAATGGGCATAACTACCCCTTTGCGGCGCAAAGCCGCTGTTCGTCAAAAGGACAAATGCGCAGTCATTTGTCGCTTTTTCCGTGGTCACAGCCCCTTTGTTCTGCGGTCGCCCGCATGTTTGTCGGCTGTGTGCGCGCCCACGGGCGCGGGGAAGCATCCGCCGAAGATTCGATCCTCTTCCCACCTCGTCGTCCCGCCGGAAAGGCGGGCGCTGGCGCTTATGATGGAGAAACCTCCATAACTCCTTTCTCATCTGCGATTTTTGATCTATTTCAAGCCGGACATTTCCGGGTGAAAACGGTTATTTTATCCCCCTGCGGGGCAAACTCCCACAAAAGGGAGTGATCAATGAATGGCTACCGCCTTTATCCGCACGATCGTGCTCTATTTTCTCATCATGATCGGTTTGCGGCTGCTCGGCAAGCGGCAGATCGGCGAGCTGGAACCCATCGAGCTCGTGCTCACGCTGCTCATCTCAGACCTTGCAGCCGTGCCGATGCAGGACTTTGGCATTCCGCTTTTAAACGGCGTTATCCCGATCGTGACGCTTTTGTCGCTTTCGATGCTGCTCTCATGGGGCAGCGTCCGCTCCATCCGGCTGCGGCGGCTCATCTGCGGCAGCCCGACGGCGCTCATTTTAGACGGCAAGGTGCAGCAGGACGCGATGCGTCACAATCGCTTCACGCTCGATGAGCTCATCGAAGAGCTGCGGTCGCAGGGCGTCAGCGATCTCACGACCGTCAAATACGCCGTACTCGAAACGGACGGCGGTCTCTCGGTCCTGCTCTATCCCGATGAGCAGAGCATAACGCCCAAGCAGCTTGGAAAACCTGTGAAGGACGACACCTTCCTCCCGCACATCTTCATCAACGACGGACGGGTGCTGGACGAAAATCTTTCGCTTGCGGGATTGGACAGCGCATGGCTGCAAAAGCAGGTGCGCGCGCAGGGCTACCGCGCCCCGTCGGAGATCTTTCTCCTCTCGCTCGACGGCGCGGGCAAGATCCTCTGCATCGGAAAGGACAACAACCAATGAAGCGATTTTTCTGGATCCCGTTTTTGCTGCTGCTCGCGCTCTTTTCCGCAACGCTCTTGAACGCCGCCGTTGCCGACGGGCTGGTGCAGGGCTGGTGCGCGCAGCTCGACGATCTGCAAGACACCGCGCAGGCGGAAGACTGGCCCGCCGTGCACGATTCTCTCGCTGCGCTGCACGAAAGCTGGGACAAGCACACAGCATATTTCCACATCGTTTTGCAGCACGATGAGCTCAACGAGGTCGAATCCCTCCTTGCCAGGGCGGACAGCTTCGCCTTCGAGCAGGACAAAGCAGAGCTGCGCGCGTGTATCGCCGAGCTCAAATCTCAGATGCTCGTCCTATCGGAAATGCAGGAAATTTCGATCCGGAATATCCTGTAGCTCACTTGCTTTCGAGCAGCTTGTTGAGCTCCTTCATAAAGGTGTCGATGTCCTTGAACTGGCGGTAGACCGAGGCAAAGCGCACGTAGGCCACCTCGTCCACGGCGCGCAGCTTGTCCATGACCAGCTCGCCGATGTACTCGGTGCTGACCTCGCGCTCGAGGGAGTTTTGCAGGGTCTGCTCGATCTCGTCTGCCTTCTGCTCAAGCACCTCGAACGGAACGGGGCGCTTTTCGCACGCGCGGATCATGCCGTTCAAGACCTTGCGCTTGTCAAAGCTCTGGCGGCTGCCGTCCTTTTTGATGACGACCATCGGCAGGCTCTCCACCGTTTCATAGGTGGTGAAGCGCTTGGCGCAGGAAAGGCACTCGCGCCGGCGGCGGATGCTGCTGCCCTCTTCGGCAGGGCGGGAATCAATGACCTTGCTCTCTTTGTATCCGCAATAGGGGCATTTCATCGTGCAGTACCTCTTTTCACATTTTAGTCAGAGCCAGTATAGCACACTTTCGTCCCACATGGTAGCCATCATTTGCATTTTTTCACAGAACGGGCAACTTTTTACGATCTACACGGTAGATGACGCATCGTCTCCCGCCGACTGTCCCGATCCGCGCAAGGCAAAAAAGCTCCGGCAGCGGAAACGGCGCCCGCTCGCTGTACGGCAGCGCCAGCAGTCTGCCGTCTTCCGTCTCGCGCACCATCGCGCAATCCAGCTGCGAAAGCGCGCAGTCGAGCCGCGCCGAGCGAAAAAACGAACCGCGCAGCAATGGTCTCCATTCCTCCACCGCGTTTTCCCTCCTGTCCGCGCAAAATAAAGAGCCTGTGCCATTTCTATGCACAAGCTCTTTTCTTTATGTAAGGGCGTTACTGCACGCTGTAATTGCCGCGCACAAGGAGCTTCGTGCCGTCCGCGCCCGCCTGCACGCCGCGGCTGTCGACCGTCGCCATGTAGAGGTGGTTTGGCTGCAAGCCGAGGCCGCCGGCAAGCACCGCACCCGTCGTTTCGTCGACAAGGCCGGGATTGCTCGCCGCCACGCACACGCCGCTGCCCGTGCGCAGCATCGCCTCGCAGCCGACGCCCATGTAAAGGATCTGCCATTTATTGAGCGTAACAAGCGTAAAGCTTGCCGCCGTGCCGCCCGAGGCGCTGCCGCTCGTGCCGCCGTACTTCTGCTCAAAGGCCTTCGTCTCGCTTCTCACCTGCTCGGTGAGCTTCCGGGAAAGCTCCTGCTCGCGCGCGGCAGCCTTCTTGTCCACCTCCGAGAGGATCTGCGGCAGGAATTTTTCGTTTAAGTAGCTCAAGGTCACAAGCGGGTCGCTGCTCGTGCCCGCGCCGCCGGTCGCAGCGACGGTCAGCGTCAGCACCGTCGCGCTCACCAGAAGCAGTCCCACCAGACGGGCAAAGGCGTTGTTTCTCTTTTTCATGCTGTATTCCTCAATTTCTCCCCGGCGCGCACCTTCCCGTGCGCGCCGGAGGGGTTAGATCAACTGCGTATTCTGCAAGCCAAAGCTTACGGCGATGGCCGCGTCGATGCGCTCCATCAGCTCGCCGTCCACGCGCCCCATGCGCTCGCGCAGCCGCCGCTTGTCGAGCGTGCGGATCTGTTCGAGCAGCACCACGCTGTCGCGCGGCAGGCCGTAGTCGGGCGCAGAGAGCGCAATATGCGTCGGCAGCTTCGCCTTGTTCGTCTGCGAGGTGATGGCCGCCGCGATCACCGTAGGGCTGTATCGGTTGCCGGTGTCGTTCTGCACGATCAGCACCGGACGCACGCCGCCCTGTTCGCTTCCGACCACGGGCGATAGATCGGCGTAATAAATATCGCCGCGTTTCACATTGATATCCACTTAGCTATTCACACTCCGAGCGGAAGAAAGTCCCCGTTCCCTTCGGTCAGGGGCCACTGTCATTCTCCCACGCGGGGGCGGAATTTATACGGGGGCTTGCAACTTTCCCCGTCTTTTTTGCCCCCAATCCATCGTATGCGCTTCTCGCTTGCGGAGTGCGCTCAGCCAAGCGGATGCAGGTTTTTGTCGACGGGCACACCGTTCAGGCGGTAGATGCGCGGCACGCGCTTGCTCACCGCGCACAGGAGTTCATAGGGAATGGTATCGCACCTTTCGGCAAGGTCTGCGCAGAGAACATGCTCGCCGAAAATCTCCACCTCGTCGCCGCTTTTCACCTGCGGGAGGTCGGTCACGTCGATCATGCACATGTCCATGCAGATGCGCCCGACCTGCTTCGCCCTGCCGTATGGCGTGAGCACTTCGATCTGATTTGACAGCGCGCGGTGCAGGCCGTCGGCGTAGCCGATGGGCAGCACCGCGATGCGGCTGTGGCGCTGCGTGAAATAGGTTCGTCCGTAGCTGATGGGCTCGCCGGCGTCAAAGTCCTTGATCGTCGCCACGCGCGTTTTGAGCGACATGACGGGCTTCATGCCCATCTTCTCGGCCAGATCGCCCGAGCCGTAGAGGATAATGCCGCAGCGCACCATATCCCATGCCCATTCGGGGTAGCTTGCAATGCCGCCGGCATTGCAGCAGTGGTGCAGTGCAAAGCGGAAGCCGCTGCGCGATTCCGCCTCCTCGATCATGCGCGCAAAGCGCTGATGCTGCAAGGCCGTAAATGCGACGCTCTCGGGCGTATCCTCGTCCGACACGCTGAAATGCGTAAAGATGCCCTCCACCTTGAGTCCCGGCAGCTCCAGCACGCGCAGGATCTCGTGCAGGCTCGCGTCGAAGTGCGCCTCGCTGCACGAAAAGCCGAGGCGGCCCATGCCGGTGTCGAGCTTGACGTGCACGGTCATCTTCCCGCCCAGGGCAAGCGCGCGGTCGGAGAATTCCTTTGCGATGTCGTAGCTCTGCACCGCCTGCGTCATTTCGAGCTGCAAAATGCGCTCCGTCTGATCCGCAGGTGTGAAGCCCAGCATTAAGATCGGCAGGCGAATGCCATTGTCGCGCAGCTCCTCGCATTCGTCGATGTTCGACACCGCAAGATAAGCCGCGCCGAGCTGTTCGAGCCGCCTGGCGATCTCCACCGCGCCGTGGCCGTAGCCGTCGGCCTTGACCACGCCAAGCAGCTTCACCCGCTCTCCGACGTGGCGGCGAATGGTCTCGTAGTTATGGGTCAGATGGTCAAGGTCGATCTCCGCCCAGGTTCGTTTGAGCGTGCTTTCCATAGACGCTTCCACCCTTTTGCTTCAAATCTGAACGCGCGCTACTGCGCCGCGTTTGGCGATAGTATATCACCAAAAATAAAATTCGTAAACTCTGCCGCCGCAATAATTTTTTCATTTTCTGCGATCTCGGCATACACCGGCGCGCCCGCATCGTCAAAATAGAGCGAACAGAAAAGCTTTTCGCTGCCGGAAGAGAGTGAAAAATCCACATGCAGCACTATCTCCCCTCCAAGCGTTTCCGTGCCGAAGCTGTCAAGGTACGCCTTCGGGAATGCGCGCAGAAGCATCGGCGCACAGTTCAGCGCGCTCACGCGCGGCGAGAGCGTGCCGACGTCCAGCACGAGGCCATCAAACGTGAGTGAAAGACTCTCCCCCTCCAGCACCGCACCCACGCCCGCAAGCTCCTGCGGCTCTTTGACCTCGGCGCGCACGGTATCTCCCTGCGCGCTGAGATGCAGGCAATAGGCGATCGTTTCGTCCTCGCGCGGAACGCACACGCGCACGTCCGTTTCGTAAGAGGATACTTGCTGATATTGCTCCTGCAATTCCTCTGCGCGGTCATTTTCCCCGCCGCAGGCACATAAGAGCAGCACCGCCAACAGCGGCAGCCAGATTTTTTTCATCGTTCCGCCCCCCTTCCGTCCGCTATGTATATGCGCCGTTCCGGCTTTTCAGTAGGCGTAAAACGCTATGTACATAAGATTCACCCTTGTTTCTCTCTCAAGTCATAAATTGCCCCGCATTAAAATGGTCCGCGGCGCAAAAAAGAGGGAAGCACCTCACGGTGCTTCCCCTTAAAAATCTCTTGATTTTTCAGTGCCTTCGGCTTACTTGAAATATCTTTCAAGTAAACCCTTGAGGGCCTTGCCATGACGGGCCTCGTCCAGTGACGGGTTTACCTCAGCGTAACTATCAAGCTATATATGTCCTTTATTGTAATCGAAAAGTTTTTTGCCCACGCTTTGCCCACAAAAAACACGCTCTGCAAATTCAGTACCGAGTCAGGTTACACAAGCGAAATACTTACTTATTCTGACCTGCCGCTGATTTGGCTTTTGCGCGGTGCTGCGTAGCTTTCTTCGTAACCGTGTCGTACTCAATCAGTCCGGCATCCATCTCGCGGATGAAGTCCTCTACAGCGATGGTCGCCACTTTGGTACTGCCCAGCTTGACCGCCCGCAGCAGTTTGGCACCGATAAGGTCATACACCGTATTCTTGTTAACCTTCAAAATCTTTGCCACTTGCTGAACCGTCAGAAACTCACAGTTGGTCAGACGGACTTCCTCTACCGCAGCGTTGGTCTGCTCATTCATTGCTTTCATGCTCACGCACCTCCTGCGGAAATTATAGAGGGTGCAGGAGCATTTCGCAAAAAATCACATCAGGCAGGCTTGCTCTCGTCCAGAGCCTTGACTTCATCAACGGTCATTTGAAGAAGATCAGCAATATCTTCATGGGTATATTTTCCTGCTTTCAGCATCCGCAGAGCAATTTCAATGGATTTTTCCTTTGCAGCTTCATTTCTCATATCTTCCATAGCCTTGCACATAGTCGCAACTCCTTCCGTATCTTCTTTGAAATAGCGAACCCTATTCGCCAGGATTTGATAGTGCATCTGCTCAGCACTGGTGCAGGAAAAGTCGTGCATAAGTTGCCCCAGTGCCGTATCGTCCTTGATCTGGGCGTTCACATATATGATATGCGACTCATCTCCAAATAATGCGCCAGTTTCTTTGATTGTCCGGTCGATGTGATAGATCGGGCAGCCGCCACCCAGCACATCATGCTCTGTGATAAAGATCACATAGGTTTCGTTCAGCTTCTCGTACTCATCGCCGGGTTCGGTCACATTGGCGTCAATCAGACTGCTGTTATACCGGGCACGCTTGACGCCAGCGCCTTTATCGCTGCGCTGAACCTCGATATTGTAGACGCGGTCTGCTTCATCGACGGCCAGAATATCCAGCCGCACAGAGCGTCCCTGCAAATTCTTGATGTCGTGCTGACCATGCACGCGCTGTACACGCAGATCGGTACGCTGTAAGATGATCTGGAGCAGGAACTCGGCACAGGCTTTGTCCTCAAACACCTTGTTCATAAAGTCATCATCCAGCAGGCGCAGACCGCGCAGCCGCTGCAAATCCTCGGCGTGCTTGCGCTCAAAATCTAAATCGGACATCACTTCACATCCTATCTTACTTATAATATAACATGGAAATACCAATGGTTCAAGCCGTGGTTTTTGAACTTTTTCGCATTTTTACTCTGACCGCACACCTGGCAGTTCTACGGTCTGTCCTTCAAATTTCTCTACAAAGTCCAGCAGGGCCTTACGGCTGACTTTACGGCTCCCCAGCTTGATGGAGCGGAGATAGCCGCAGCGGATCAGGTCATAGACCATATTTTTGTTTACATGGAGCAGCTTTGCCGCTTCCGGCACAGAATACAGAATATCCCTGCACTCTATGACCTCTTTCGCCAGTTCGTTATTTCGCTGGTGTTGTTCTGATAATGACATATTGATACTCCTATCAATCAAGTGAAGCCGCCGTATCTGCACAGCGGCTCCGCTATTCTTCTATTGTCGGCGTTTGTACCCGTATCCTGTTCCTGATGGACTGCCTGTTGTGACAGGACACCGTATTCGGCACATTGGCACGCTCGCTCCGAAACCTCCTCTCTGGAGGTCGTGGCCTGCTTCCCCTGTGCAGTATCTAATACGGACGCTCATTTCAGTTTTCAAGGTACAAAGGCGGAAAGGCTGAGAACAGTCCTTACCAGCCTTTCACAGAGGACAACAAACGGTTATCCTCTGTGAAGGAGCGGCAAGGTTATTTATCGCAGTTCAAAACGGTCAAGAATCGTTTTGGCCAGCTTGAATTGGAGTTCTTGGTACAGTTCTTCATCGAAGCAGGTATAGACCGTGCCGCTGGCATCGTACAGTTCAAACTGGCTGAGTTTCAGCATATATCCCTGATAATGCCGCAAAATCTTTTCAAGCGCCGTAGTATCACCATTTTTCGCCTTTACGATGGTGGCTAACGGCACACGGTGGATGACCGCACGATTATGTTTTTGATTGTTTTTCAAGTAAATTCCTCATTTCTTTCAGTGCTTTTGTTCTGGCTGATTGTATCGTACTTCGCACGACATGAAACCGTTCGCTAATCTGTTGGTCAGTCCAATCGCAAAAATAGGCAAGCAGAACGATTTGCCGTTTTCGTCTTGAAAGCTGGAGCAATGCCTGCGCCAGTGCATCGTTATTGATGTTGATCGGCAATTCCAAATCATCGAACAGGTATTGTTCCAACGGGCAGATTGGATCGTTATGTATCGGCTCTAATAGATGGCCGTCCGGTAGTTCCGAAAACAAAACTTCCGTTGCATGATGCTTTCGTTTGGCTCTGTACCAATCTCTTGCGAAATTCCGCAGAACAGTTTTGCAGAAGCTGTCGAACTTGCCTTCAATACGGGAAATGTCCTTATCAGACCACTGCATAGTCCACACCCCCTTTCCGCGCATGGCGTTGATGGGGAAGTGCTGCTTTCTGTCCTGATACTGACTAATACGATTTAGAAAAGCAGAATGCCAATCTTGCCGGTTAAATTTTAAAAAAATTTGGAGTGCAGAATATATGGATTATACAGTCCTAATATCATTAAAGTCAGTGTGAAGATAAGAAAAAAGGCAGAACGGTTATCCGTTCTGCCTTTGACAAATGGCTTTCTGTCATGTGATTCTGCCAATCATTTCATTGAACTGTGCTTCAGTGATGCGTTTAATTCCCAATTCGATAGCCTTTTTATTTTTTGCTGTACCAGAATCTGGGGCATTTGTGATTAGATAGTCAACAGTGGGCGAAAGAGTTTCTGTCAGTGATGCACCGCAGGTCATCAAACATTCCTTCAGTTCATCCCGGCTAGTAAATGTTTTTAGCTTGCCCGTGACAACAAAATTCTTTCCATTCAGTACATCTATCTTCTCTGTATTAAATATGAAATCTGTCACATGCATCTCCCGCTCATCTTTCTTCTGCTGGACCGCAGTCTTGTCCTTCTCGGAGATAGAATTACTACCGTAGTTCAATATGGCGGCAATTAATTCTGTATTTTTACTTTTTTGAGCGGCATCTGTCATCACTCCCAAATCCTTAGCAGCAACTAACTTTTCCTTGAGCATTAGATAGAATAGGGAAGGATGCATTGCGGCAAACTCCGCTATCTTGGCAACATTAGATTTTATATATCTGAGATATTTTTTGCCATTTGTGTCTATGCAGTCACAAGTATCTTCGGCAAACCCCGCTGCTGCATTAGGACGGAATTTGGCGCTGATATTTGAAATATCCGAAATATGAAGTATAATTGGCTTTTTTGTTTCAGGCATATATCGTGGTAAGTCCTTTGCCAACGAGGAAGGCCATGTGATATTTTCTAGGCTGCTACAATCGGCTAATATATTCTCGCCAATGTAAACTACACTATCCGGAATTCTGATATTCGACAGTTTTTTGCATCTGTAGAATGCGAAATCTCCGATACTAGTCACACCCTCTGGGAGCACGATACTTGTCAGGCTGGTGCAATTTTCAAATAAGGAATTTCCTATGTTGGTTACACTACTCGGGATAGAAATACTGACTAGGCCATAACAGTTCTTGAATGCGGAATTTCCGGTGCGGGCAACACCGCTTGGAATAGAAATGCTTGTCAGACTGTAGCAGTTCTCAAATGCCGAATTTCCTATGCTAATTATACTATTCGGAAGTTTAATGCGTTTCAAACTATAACAAAAATTAAATGCTGATCGCCCAATATCGGTTATACTGTCCGGGATTATAATGTTTGTGAGGCTGTCACAACGCTCAAACATTGATTGGTGAATGCTGGTTATACTGTGCGGAATCGTAAAATCTGTTAAGCTGGTACAGGATTCGAATACCGCATAGCCTATACTGGTTATGCTATCTGGAAGTGTGATATTTGTAAGACTTTTGCAGTAGGAGAATGCCCAGTTTCCAATGGCGGTCACAGTATCCGGAATTGTGATGTTTGTTAGACTTTTACAACCGTAAAATGCCGAATCCCCAATACTGGTCACACTGCCGTCAGCGGGAATTACACTATTACAAAAACCAGCAATCAGTGTCTTGCTTGTGGTTTCAATCAAGCAGTTTCCGCTAGTATGATATGTAGGATTGCCCTCTGCAACGGCGATATTTATTAAACTGTCGCAGCCTGAGAATGCCCGCCAGCCGATACTGGTTACACTGTCTGGGATTATGATAGCGGTCAAACTGCTGCAACCAGAGAATGCCGATTCACCAATGTTAGCCACACTGTCTGGAATCGAAACTTTTCTTAGACTTTCGCAGCCTAAGAACATGTTTACGCCAATTGAGTCTGTGCATCTCGGGACTTCAATGGTCGACAAACTGGAGCAATGGCAGAACATGCGCTCACCGACTTCAGTTATGCCACTCGGGAATGTGAAGTTTGTCAATCTTTCGCAACCGGAAAATACTGAACCGCCAATGATGGTTACACTATCAGGGATGGTGATTTTCGTGAGTTCCTTGCAATCGCAAAATGCTAACTCCCCAATTTGGGTCACATTGTCCGGAATTTTGATGCTTGTCAGACTGCTACATCCCTCAAACACTTGGCTGTTAATTTTAGTTATATTGCTCGGAAGCAAGATGCTTGTCAGACTGTGGCAATACTCAAAAGCCGAAACACCAATGCTGGTCACACTGTCTGGTATTATGATGTTTGTTAGTCTTTTACAACAACTAAATGCCGATCTACCAATACTAGTTACACCATCTGGAATCACAGCACTCGTTAATCTTTCGCAGTCACGGAATAACCCATTACTGATTTTGGTCACATTTTTCGATAGCGAGATATTTGTCAGATGACTACAATACTCAAAGGCCGAATTTCCAATACTAGTCACACTATCCGGAATTGTGACGCTCATTAGAGTGTGGCAACCACTGAATGCTGACTTTCCGATGCTAGTTACACTGTCCGGAATCGTAATACTTGTCGGCTTGCTCCACCCAGAAAACGCTGAATCCCCAATACCGGTAACTCCGTCGGGAATAACTACATCTCCATCGGGGCCGACATACTTAATTAGAACGCCGTTTTTGATTTGGAAATCATCCATAGCTCATTCTTCCCATTCTAAATTCTCAATTTCTTTAATAATTTCTTTCTGACGCTCATAAAACACCAGTTCCTTATTGTGAGCAAAATACTCATCGCAGCCATAACGGCTGATGAAATGTGCGCCATAGCGGCTAATTGTCAATTCGGTGACAAGAATTAACAATTCCTGTCCCTCGTCAAAAACCTCCTCACAGAAGCGAAAAACATTAGAAAGTTCTTGCCCAGCAGTATCGGCCTGTTGCTTCAGCGTTTTGCTTCGCTTGTCAAATTCGGTTTTCAACTGCTTGAACGCTTCAATCCCACTGATGGGAGATTTTTTATGAAGTATGGAGACCATATCCTTTAGTACAGCAATAGTACTGTAGCAGGCATATTCGTCATCAGTGGAAAGTGTAGATGCTCGCTTACCATTTACAATCTTTTTGCTCAAAAGGTCGATTTGTTTCTGCACGGCATTCGCAGGTTCGCTCCCGGACTTAGCTAATTCCACACGGGCAACCTTCAGACTAGTTAATAGTTCTGCCAAAGAAAGTTCTGCGAGATTTACGCTTCGCAGTTCAGCTATTACAGCATCTAGCAACAGGCCTAATAGCGCCAGCCGCTCGTCAAATTTAGCCGATTTTGCGCGTTCCTTGATGTCATCACTCGCTTTACCATCAAGAATTGTAGGTACTTGATAGTCAGACTTATATTTGTTGAATAAATCGTAATAAATAGCGAAATTCTTAGCGATTTTATGATTCTGCAGATACTGCGCGACAAGTAACTCGTCCACAGCCAGTCCATTTTGCTCATAGAGTCTAATCATATCGCTCAAATCGCTCCATCCACGAGCAGTGACAAAATTCTTGCCGTCTACGGTTGTTTCAATTCTGTAGAAATCATCCTTGTTAATGTCGAGATAGGTAAGGATTGCCGGATGAACGCCCTTCTGATAGGCATACTCTTTCCAAACTCTGTAGTCGGGTTCTACATCAATGCGTTTCAAGCGATCCCATGTAACGATGTCGAATTCTCGCACAGAATTATTATACTCCGGTGGATTACCGGCTGTTACTACAATCCAGCCATCAGGAATACGATGTCGTCCAAAAATCTTATACTGCAAGAATTGTAGCATGGCCGGAGCGAGGGTTTCAGATACACAGTTGATTTCATCTAGAAATAAAATTCCCTCTTTCACGCCAGCACTTTCCATCATATCGTAGACCGAAGCAATGATTTCACTCATAGTATATTCGGACACGCTGTATTCCCGACCACCATAAATTCTTTTTTTGATGAAAGGCAGCCCCAATGCTGATTGACGAGTGTGGTGGGTCATGGAGTAGCTGACAAGGCCCACTCCCAGTTCCTCCGCCACCTGTTCCATAATAGCAGTCTTACCGATGCCAGGAGGCCCCATTAGGAAAATCGGACGCTGTCGCTCGATTGGAATCTTGTAATTTCCGAAATCGTCCTTGCTGAAGTAGGATTTTATAGCGTTGTTGATCTGCGTTTTCGCCTGTTTTATATTCATGGGAAAGCCCCTTCACATTTTTATCGAGTATTTCTCCTATATTTCATTCTTCTGTAATACCAACTTTATGGCCCATGAGGGCACGCACGGGGTACCATAGTCATCATCTAAAAACACAAAAGCTGTCTCATAGTCTGGCTTTTGGGCGGGATATGTTCCGTAGCCGTCAGTAAAATAAATCAATCCTTTCAGATTGTTGAATTCTTTTTGACACCGTAGCCTATCTACATACTCAAATACTGGGCGAAAGTCTGTGCCGCCGAGGCCGTGGATTTTCATTGTTTGAAGATACTCATCAAACTCTTCTTGCGAAGTGATTCTCCTGTCTTCTTGAATATTTGCATCGCACTGGATGATGTGCAGATTGATTTTTGTGAAAAAGCTCTCAGTGGATTTGAGAATGTTGTAGGTCTTCTGCACGAATCGCTGTACCAATTCACCAGAGGTCGAGCCTGAAGTATCAATAGCAACAACAAATTCTTTGATTGCTTTGACTTCCTTATATTCCAGCGGCTCGATTAGTGGCATGTTTTCATAGAGTTGTAAACCATAGGTGTAGAAGATATAGTCAAATTCATCGTCATTAATCTTCATTGCCTCCCCCATGACGGCAAACTTTTTCAAAAATGCAGTATAATCATATTTCTCTCGATTCACTGCCGTTAAATTTTGCGCCATTGCACCCGAATTCATGCCTTGCTTCCTATCAAATGCCTCCAGTTCCATCTGCATCCGTTGTGAAATATCCTGCCAGACCTCAGCCATTTCCGTACGAGAACAACCATTTCTATCGGCAATATGATTACCATTATTGCCATTGACGACTTCGCTTGAGTTGTCATCATTACTCTTGGAATCATCGTCACCATTGTTATCGGATGGGTTGAAAACAGTTTCGGCCTTTTCGGCAGTCATGTACCAAAGTTCGTGATTATCCGCACAAAATAGGCTATGGAGTTCCGTGATTCGCACAGGATCGGGTACTGTCTGGCGTAAATAGGAATAGATTTTCTCTGCTGTCACATGCTTTAAATCATGTCTTACGGCGAAAATAACCTCCGACTGCTGCTGTTCTCTCGGTGCAGTCGTTGACGGCAATCCGAGTTCACCGATTATATTTTCCACTGCAATGTCACATGCCAAATCCCAGTAAGAGCGATTTAGTGTGGGGCTCATATACATATGCCGGAACACACAGTGCAATACTATATGTAAGTAGTCCCGTACAGGAATTTCTTTAGTACATTGATAGCTGGAAAGCACATGGTGTGGATTGTAGAGGATGTACTTTCCGTCTGTCATTAATGTGCCAGTTTCAATGGGTTCCCATTGAAACTGACTCAGTGCCGCATCCAGAAAACGCAGATTGACCAACAGGGTATTGCGTGCAAGAGTCAGTATCTCCCGCGCTAACTGATCTTGTTTTCTCTGTTTTTCTGTCATAGCCATCACCAGTTATAAGGATTTTAATCCTATCGTGAACTTATCCAAGTTTTACTTCCGTCCACTTTTGCTCACTCGGTTCCTTAAATACCGCAGGGCAAATACGGAAGCCAACGATTTTGCTGCCTTCCCGAACTTCAAATATCAATTTGTCGTTCCAACCATAGAAATAACGGTACTTTTCATATTTGGTTTTCAGCTCATCATCAGGATTATAGCCCATACGATACCAGCACTCTACCGCATATTTCTGATTGCTGGTAGCAATACAATAAAAGTTAAAATCGGTTGCCAAATAGGTTCGCTGTCCGAGGGTAACTGCGTTCAAAATCTGCTGTTCCGGTCCACCAAAGGGGAGTTTATACTTATCGGGATTCGTGAATTCCGAATAGAAACAATACACATCTGTTAATTCCTTTTCCTTGATATTCGCACAGATTGTTTCCGGGAAAGAATGCCACTCCACATAATCAAAATCGCTCTTTTCATCCTCGTTATAATCGGGATCATCAGTTTCAATAACACAATCGGGATTATAAACCATACATTCGAGCATCAACTGCCCCTCAAAGACATGTACGGCCTCAATATCGGTAACATAACCACTGATCAAATCAACGAGCGCATTGCTGCACTCTGCATCATTCCAATCGTCCAAATCCCATTCGTTGCGTTCTCCGGTTTTTATGTTAATTTTTGTGAAGTTCAGTCGACTAACCACATCAAAGGATTTCGAGTCGACCTCAAGACTGGTACTTCCGTTTTCAAAATCCAAAATATAGAGAAGTTCTCCCGCCATCGCGGACAAACGATTATACTGATAATCCTCCGTCAGTTCCTCAAGGGAAAGTTCGTTCAACTGCGTATCAAAGGTATGCAGCACGATTTTCTCAGCATAAGAGTCCTTATTACGCACATGAGCAACACAGTACAGCTTTTCATCAAGGAAAGAAAGCCCCATGATTTTTTCGGATAACTCCATTTTTGCCGTATTTCCTTTGTTGGAAATGCAATATAAAACCGAATTATCCAAACCTTGTTCCGCTAAAGCGAAATGGTTTTCATTAGAACAATTAAATTTCATAATAAATGCCTCGCTTTCTTTTTTATTTATTTTTGTTTGTTCATAAAGTTTATCCTGCTAAAATTTACTCTGCATTCATAACGCATTCCAGCTTGTTCAGATCCTCCTGTGTAAAGCTATCAGGGGCAACACCGCAGCGCCGGCAGGCAGCTTCAAATGTGCTGCGGTCAATTTTTGTCAAACCGGTGTGCAGCAATTCTGCTGCTACAGCACTGATATGTTCATTGCGTATTCCGTTATATCCAGCTTGGTCGATAGCTGCTAGCATCCATGGTTCATAAGACATTGTTTCTTCACTCCCATTGTCACAGCTTAATGGTGTTGCCGCCCAGCATCTGAAGGTACTCTGTCCGGCAGGTCATAAATATTACTTGATGCCGTTTTGCACATTCTTTGACCAGTTTGCAGGCTTGGTTTGTACGCTCAGAATCCATGTCAGTAAAAGGATCATCCAAGACAATAACGCCTCCACCATCGGGAAACAGATGGTCAAGTACAGCAAGGCGGAATGCCAGTGAAACGGTTTCCTTCGTTCCCTCTGAAAGCTTCCCATAATCAAGCGGAAGGTCGTTACTATAGACCTGCATTGCAAGTTTGTCTGCTTCTGGAAACTCGGACGATACCCTGCCATCGGAAATCACACTCAGATAATGCGAGAAACTGTCGGCAATATCCTGCATGGGATTGTCATGAATATTTTCTTTCTGCGACTTAAACACCTCAAAGATATGCAGCCAATGAGACAATAGGGACTTTTGTTCTTCAAAGTCTCGCGTTGCTTTTTCCGCTTCCTCTGATGGATCATCCGCGATATTCTCTTTATAACTTTCCAGTTTGCTCTCGGCAGCAGTTTTAAGTGTTAATGCTGTTTCACGAAGCTTTTGCTTTTGCTTACACGCATTCTGTAACGATAACAAATGCACTTCAGGATCGGCAATCTCCCTATATTCAGCAGGAATATTTTCCGTCTCCGTTGAGGACATTGCCTGATTTAGTTCTGCGTCTAAATCAAAGGCTTTGGCTTTCAAATCATTGGCACTGATATATTCAGCCTTATAACTGTTAATAACGGTTTCTTTTGCTGTGATGAACCGCGAGAGATCACTATTGCCACAAAGATCTGCGATGTCATTTTCAATTTCAGTTTTAGAGCGGCTTTCTTGCGGTGATGATTTTACCGTTCTTTCCAATTCCTCGAAAGTGGTAGCACCTAACAACTGCTTCAGACGATTATTGGCCAAATCTAACTGCCGATTATTTTCTGCTATTGTCTGAGCAAGTTCTCCAAGTGCTTCCAGACTTTCTACCTGATAATTTTTGAAAACATCTGTTATCAGCTGCTTATCTGTCTTGATTTGAACCTCAACGGAGGCAACATCCACATCCGCAGGCGAAAGCTGCATCTCCATGACACCTGGAATAGTAAGTCTAACCGCTTCACTAATATTTGCGATTCCATCAGAAACATCAATTTTCTGACCAGTCCGCACGGATATGACTTCCAGTGTATTGTCACCGAACATATGAACAGCTGCGGTCAAGTTCATTCCGCAGAGTTTGTTTTCAAGAGAAGCAATATTACGCTGGGCGGTTTTGACCTGAGCTATTTCGCCCGCTGTTGGGCAGGGTGTATTTGCTGCAATAAGAGAAAGGGTATTGATTTCATTTACGATTTCTGTCGCTGCATCATATTTGTCCAGAAGTTCTCGGGTTGTCTTTTCATTTTGAAGCGTTTGCGCCTGAGCAAGTACCTTTTCCAATTCGGGCCAATCGGCAAGTACCTTGCGGATTTTTTTGAGTTCTTCCTCTGTGCGGCTGATAGTTTTTCTACGCTCTCTTTGTAGAATGAGGCTGTTTGCGAATTGATTGAATTCACGATAGGCTTCTTCGGCAGAGCGCGCTTCATTATCCTTGTCAGTATAATCATGTGCGGCTCGATCAGCGTCTGTTTCTAAATGAGAAATCTCCTCAAGGACTGCTTTTGCATCCTCCATGGCGTAATATGCTTTTAATATTTCGCCAAGTCCGGTACTCCATCGTCCGGCTTTACGGGCAGGAACCCCACGGTCGATGTCCCAGTGTTTCCCGGAAATTTCAGAAATTTTGGACTGCATAGCTTGCTCGATAGCATCTATCGAAACTCCATCACTCTCTGCAAAGGCCAACGAAACGGCATCAGTAATCTCGGCCTTTGCCTCCGTATTCTTTGATGCATCCAGAAGGGTTTGCAAAGCTGCATCGGTATTGCGTTGAGAAGTGAGTAGAAGATCAGAATAAACGCCCTCGCCATAGTTCAGGACGGATTTCAAAATTTCATCGATTTTCGCTTGATCTCGCACAATGCCTTCCGGTGTGGAAAGTGTGCAGCGAGCATCTACGCCCCACTCTTTTGAAAGAACGTAATCCCCGTCCTTGGACGCAAGGGCAATTTTCCCATCAGCAAAATCACCGCTCAAATTGCTGCCTTTGCGAGTGCTGGGAAAATAGAGATCACAGAATTCTCGATTGCTCCGTCGATCCAGTTTGGCCTTTTGAAATAGTGTGCGTACAATCAAATTGGCCATGGTGCTTTTACCACTCTCGTTCTTGCCGTAAACTACATTGATTCCGTCTGCAAAGGAAATTGTCCGATCACGAACACCAGCAAATTGTGTGCAAGAAAGATTTTTTATCTTCATTTTATCTGCGCTCCTTCAAGGTCGCCAGTAATTCATATGTGAGCTGAGCCTCTTTCGGCTCATCCAACAAAGCTGTCAGTAGATTGGCAGAAAACGAAGTCTCTGGAAATTCAGAGTCAATTAAATCCTTTGAAATCAACTGACTAAGTGCGTAATCATTATAATTTCCCTCGATAAAGCGGGACAGTTCATCGTTAATGATGGTATGTCGGTTTTCATACTCATCTTTCGTCACAGCACCAGACAGAATCAATTCCACAACGCTGTTGTCTGTGATCGGCGCCAGTTCTCGCTTTAGGGTTTCCTGCATCTTTTCTGGTGAAAGAATAATGCTTTTACGATAAAAACGCAGGTTTCCAGATGTGACTTTCTTCGCTCTAACCGTCTTATCTGCTTCAATTTCTACAATGAAGCACTGACCTTCGGTATTGCAATTCACATCTGTCTGAACATGAGTACCTGCATTGAATATCTTTCCAGCAGGAGCAAATTGCTCTGCCAAATTACGAGGAAACGGAACATGAGTATGGCCGAGCAACCACACATCTACTGGAATACTTTCCAATTCAGAGCGGGTCATCAAGAAGTATTGCCCCTCTTTATCGATTGTTTCTCCTTCTACGGCTCCGTGGGCGATACCGATATGGTAGGTGTCATCGTTCGGAATATCAGTAGCTTTAATCCAACTAAGATTGTTTTCCCCGGGAGCGGAATGAACTGAGGTGCAAAGCGCCGGATAAAGAATGACTTTCTCACCGCTGATTTCTAATAGATATGGACGGTAATCAGTCAACAGCAAGATATTGTCGTAAGAAGTCACAGCATCTTTGAAGTACTGCCAGACTTTCACCTCTGTATCGTAGTAGTCATGATTGCCGGGAAGCACTATAACGGTTCCCATAAAACATGACAGCATATCCAAAATGGACTTAATGTCCTTTTTGGATATGCTGTATGTATTTTCAAACAAATCGCCGGTAATCACAAAAAGATTGCAGTTTTCTTGGTTTGCTGTTTGAACCATATTTTCAAACGCAGTTACTCGGCTTGATGAGAGAACGGCCGATTGCTCATGACTGGCATACTTCAAGCCAATATGGTTATCGCCTGTTTCAAAAATTCTAATCATGTGATTGCCCATCCTTTGTGCTTTGTAATGGTCTCAACAATTTCAATAAGGTGTAACCTTTTCGCAACCACAAAAGAATGACTAAATTACCTCTCTATTTGTTGAAAAGCTACAAGCGCAGGATTGCCTTTGAAGCCTATTCATGATATAATACCTCTGAACTTGTAAATGTATCCTATTTACAGGAATGTACACATTGTTGCAAAATTGGTAGGTCACAACAACTTGGCTTTTTCGTAAATTTCTGCTCGATAGCGGAAGGTAGATAACGGCATCCCACATTCTTTAGCTGCTGCGGTTCCGGTAATTTCACCGTGTTTCCAGCGTTGGTAGACGGTGTGGAAATTAGGGGGCAATGGTTTTGGCACTCTTCCAAACCGTACACCTTTCGCTTTTGCAGCCGCGATACCTTCTGCTTGCCGCTGGCGGATATTAACACGCTCGTTTTCAGCAACAAAGGACAACACTTGTAATACAATGTCGCTGAGGAAGGTTCCCATCAAATCCTTTCCACGCCGGGTGTCCAGCAGTGGCATATCCAGCACAACAATATCAATGCCTTTCTCTTTCGTCAGAATACGCCATTGCTCCTGAATTTCATTATAATTGCGTCCAAGTCGGTCAATGCTCTTGATATAAAGCAAATCGTCTTTTTTGAGTCGTTTTATCAGTTTTTTGTAGTGAGGTCGTTCAAAATCTTTTCCGGATTGTTTATCAATAAAAATATTCTTTTTCGGCACTTGTAATTCGTTCATTGCGATAAGTTGCCTATCTTCATTCTGTTCCCGTGTGGAAACACGGACATATGCATAGATTTCTGCGATGATTAACACTCCTTTTAATAGTTGATGTCGCACTTGAAAAAGCAGAGAATTCCGGCAACTTTAGTATAATGGATGTTTCTGTGTCACAAATTGCCGGACAAATCAGAGTAGCAAACCTCTTAAATTTGTTAATCCCGGCACGGTAGCTACACCGTACCGGGATTTCTGTACTTTTTGATTAAAAACAATCCGGTCTGCCAATGCTCACAAAGCCCTGCAAGCCTGTCAGCACCACATTATTTTGCGAACTGGCGCAGTGGATGATAAGCGGATCGCCGCTACTGTCCTTGCCGACGAACACGCCTACATGAGTATCGCCGGGGTAAAACACCAGATCACCCGGCTGTGCTTCACTCCATGAGATGGGTTTGCAGTGGTCATGCTGACTGGCTGCGCCTCCGCCGTGCCCGATCACATAGCCCAGTGAATTATTGAATACCCAATCGACGAAACCGGAGCAATCCAGACCATACGGGCGGATGGTTCCGGTCGTTCTGCTTCCGGCGGCGGTGACGCGAGTAGGCTTGCCCCAGCGGGAATCCCAACCGATGGCGCTGCTTTTGCCGCCCCAGAAGTAATTCACTTTGCCGAGCAGTGAATAGGCTTTTTCCACCACAGCACGCCGCCGCTCGGAAATGTCCTTGGGCATGGCGGCAAGCATGGCGCGGATCTGTGCTTCGTCCAGCGTAACTTCGCCGCCGTAGGTGCCCACCAATTCTGCTAGCATTTGCGCGTACTCCGGCTTCAGCACTTCCTCCAAGGCTTCACGCTGGTTCTTATTGAAGTGGTAGAAGTCCGGCATATCCGTTGCTTTCTTGCTGGTGAGGGTAATATGCAGAATGGTTTTCGTACTGTCCTCATGCTCGATGGTCTGTACATAGTAGCTGACGGTATTCATATCCCAGAACACCGTGCGGATAAGGTCGATACGCTCCTCGTCGATGGTGACAACATCAGTAGCATCGGCATCGGCCCCAGCCGTTTTGACTGCAAACACAGCGACAACATCTGTCCAGTTGGTGATGGAAAGGTCGCTGCTGCCGTCCGGCTCTCGATGGATGACCACGCTGTCTGCGGGGTTCTCGGTCTGTATCTGATTGATCTTCGCGGAAAACTCACTGTTGATGAGCGCGACGGCCTGCGGGACAGATTGCGCGTCGCTGTCGTTGCCAGACCAGAACACACCAAACGGCGTTCCGATAACAGCCGCCGCACCGCCGATGATCAAAATCAGCGCAATGAGCGCACCGGCACCTCCCAGCAGTCCGACTGCCGCCCGTGCGACAGCCTGTCCTGCGCGGATTACGGCTTTCTTGACCCGTTCAAAGAGTTTTACTGTGCGTTTGCTGGTTTGTGCTGTCTTTTGTGCGGTTTCCTGCATGACCTGCTGCTGCACCCGCTGCTTGGCTCTCGCCGTGATCTGTGCCTGCGCCTTTGCCGCCGCCCGTTGGCGGACAATGGTATCTTGCCGCCCCGTGAATAGCTGTTCGCGGCGCGGCCTTTTCTCTTTCGGCACTGTGGCGGGTGATTTTCGCCGTTTTGAGGTATGAGGCTGTTCAGTGTGTCTGGGCATATCAGCATTGAAGGATGTCAAATCCACTTGCTGCTCTATCGCAGCAATGTCTGCCTGCACCTGTGCAGCTTCATGCTTTTCGATGATAGCCGCAGTTCCTTGGCGGCGTTCGGTCTGCTTTTTCGCCTGTACCTGCCGGAATTTCTGCTTGGCACGGGTGATTTGCGGCGTTTCAGTTTGTACCGTTGCAGAGGATGAAGTGCCTTTGTCTTTCGGCTCGGCGGCGCTGAATTTGCGGTCGAATTGCTTCTGTGCCAACGCCTTGCCGGAGCGGAACGCCGTGCGGCTGCTGATCTCCGCCGCACGCTGTTCCTTGGTCTGAAACCGTTCCACCGGCTCTTGATAAGGTGAAGTCTGTTCTTCCTCCGGCATATTGTTCTTGCTCTTGAACTGCCGCCGGACAGCCTGCTCCCGCAGCACCTTTGCAGCCTGTTGGGGCAGAAAGGTGGTGGTTTGCCGGGTTTGAATATCCCGTTTTTTCGGACGTGTCCGTATCTCTTTCACAGCGACTCACCCGGCTTGGTCGTCATAAGGCGGTATAACGCCGTGTTGCGCGGGAATTGGTTGATGAACGGCACCTTTGCGCCGCCGACTTTGATAAGGCCGTGTCCAGATTCCGCATTGCTGATATAGGAAAGCTGTTCTTCCGAAATGCGGAGCATTTTCACCAGTTCCTGCTGGTCGGTAGGAGCCTGCGACAGCATAAGCAGGAACTCGGAGTTCGCTAGCATATTCTTTGCTGTGGGAGAACGCAGACAATCGGTGACATTCTGTGTAATGCCGGTCGCGGCGGCGTTTTTCTTGCGGAAGCGCTTCCAGCTTTCTTCGAGGAAGCTGCTGCTGTACTCATTGGCGAAGAACAGATAAATTTCGTCAATGTAGATCCATGTGCGCCGTCCGCGCTTGTGGTTTTCAATCACACGGTTCAAAATCGCGTCCAGCATGACCAGCATGCCCACGGTTTTGAGCTGACTGCCGAGGTCAAAAATATCGAACAGCATAATGCGGTTGCTCATATCCACATTGGTCTGATAGGCGAATACATCCAGTGTGCCGTCCACGAACAGTTCCAGTGCCAGCGCGATGGACTGGGCCTGCGGCTCCGGCTGGCGCAGCAGTTCTTCGCGGAAGTCTTTCAGCGTGGGCGGATTGCGGTAATCCTTGATGTACTCGCGGTACACATTTCCCACGCACCGCCCGATGATGGAACGCTCTTTCGCGCCCACCGGCTCCGGCTTCATCAGCTGCTCGCACAGGGACATGACAAACTGGCTTTTCAAAATCAGAGGGTCGTCCGCCTTGCCTTCTTCCTCGCCGTAACCGCTGGTCATATCCATCGCGTTGATATGGTTGGGACTGCCTGCCGAAATCTGCACGACTTCGCCGCCCAGTGCCCGCACCAGCGGCGCATACTCGCGTTCCGGGTCAACGATGATAATATCGTCGTCGGTAGAAAGCGCGATAGAGGTGATCTCTTCCTTGGCCGCAAAGGATTTGCCCGAGCCGGACACACCCAGAATGAAACCATTACTGTTCAAAAGCTGTCGGCGGTCGCAGACGATCAGATTGCGGCTGGTGGCGTTCACGCCGTAGTACACGCCGCCGCGATGTCGAATCTCCTGCGAGGAAAACGGCACCAGACCGGCGGCGCTCTCGGTGGTCAGTGTCCGCAAGGTGTCAATCCGCCGCAAGCCATAGGGCAAAACCGTGTTCAGTGCGTCCTCCTGCTGATAGGTCAGCACGCTCATTTCACAGTTCTTGCCGCCCGCAATACTGCGGATGGTGTCGGTGTCAGCGTCAAGCTGTGCCTTGTTGTCTGCCACATGAACGAGGGTCATCACGCACAGGGTCATGCGCTGGTCGCGCATGGTCAGATCGTCCAGCATGGAACGCATCGTATCCCGCGCGTCGGTAAGCTGCATGGGCGGAATGGCGGAGAAATTGTTGTTCTGGTTCTGCTTGTTCTGCCAACGGGTAATATCCGTTTCCACCGCAAGGGACTGGTTTTGAATTTCTTTCAGTGCCTTATCCGTGGGAATGGACTGAATGTCGATGGACAAAATCAGATTGCGGTTGAGTTCGGTCAGTTCCTTTACAAAGCTGTCCTCCAGATAGGCCGGATAGTCCTTGAGGAACAGCACGCGGCCCACTTTGCTGTCCGAAAGCTCAAAGTAGTTAGAATGGAACTGGATACTGTCCGGGCAGATGGAGTCCTTGAACGAGTGGCCGCGCTTTGCTACGGTATCGAAGTCAAAGCGGAATGAATCCTCCTCACCGATGCGGAAAAAGTCATGCAGGATACCCAGCCGCTCCTTGTTGTCCAGTTCGTACAGCTTGGAGTTCAGCTTTTTCATGTTGGCGGACAAATCGCTGCCCACACGGGCAAAGAAGCTGCGCGCCTCCTCAATGCTGCGGCGCTCCACGGAAACCGTGATGTACCGCTCCTGCACGATGCCGTTGCCTTCGGCGGCTTTATCGAGCAGCATACGGTTGTATTCCTTACGGTAATCGTCGCGCCCGTCCTGCTTGGACGGTATGAGCATTTCTTTCTGAAATTCCAGCGGATTCAGCCGCTTGTTGACGATAGAGATTTTCGTGATCGCGTCCGTCGGCAACGCCTTTTCCAGTGCACAATACTGGATGAGCATTTCCTTTTTATCTTCCTCGTCCGCTACGGCATAATTGATGTCGGTGAAACGCCAGCAGCGGCTGAACTTGCCGTCTACCTCCCAGATACCGTCCCGGTGGATACGGCGGATGGGAATAGACTGCTGGGCCGTCTTAGGCAGACGCACCGAAGCACGCTCTTTCTTTCGTCCGAATTTCTTCACTTGCGTTTCCTCACTTTCTTTTCTGGAATGTTCAGAAGTTGGTCATACAGGTTTTCGCTCTTATACAGCCGCCGTCCGGCATACAGAATGTGGGTCTTGAACATCGCCCAAAGCAGCCGCTCAAAGGAAAGACCATTGTATTTGAAAAATCCAGCGACCGCCAGCGGTGCGGCACAGAGCATACACAGCCAGCTTGCGTTCTCCTTTCCGATGGGGTCTTTGAGCAAAAAATAAGCTCCCACGGCAACTGCAACAGCGCCGAGGGAGCAGCCGAACTGCCTTGCAGACAGTCCGAAGAAGATAGATTCGTGATAGTTTCGCACTTCACGATTGATACGGATTTCCATAGTCACCTCCAAGAAAAAGAGGAGTGCTTTTGCACTCCTCACAGGGTTTATTCGATTTGATGGTCACGGATTTTGCGGTAAAAGGTCACGAGCCAGCTTAGTGCCGTTACACCGAGAATGGCGAACAGGATACCATCCGCCAGCGCCGTATGGTGTGCCGCCCAGTCCAGCCAGACGGTGTTGCCGAGAACCACATAGACCAGTGCAGGCCCCAGCCTCAGCTTGATGAGCAGCTTGAACCACAACGGTAGCAGCAGGAAAAACAGAATGGGGAAAATAATTTGTCTGAACACGATCAGCACCTCCTTGATGGTATCAGTGTAACGCAGTCTGGGGTTTCGTGCAAAAAATCAGCTTTGCTGTTCTGATAAAATCATAGTAAAACTGCTGTCCGAAAAAACGGACAATTCACAGCGCCATCATCTCTTTCACAATTCGGTCTGCGCCCTTTACCAGTCCCACGAGCACCAGCATATTGAAGATGGTTTCCGCCAGATAGCTCCACACCATCGTCACCGCTGAGGCGTCTGGGTCTGCGATACCCGGTGCGCCGCCGCCGGTAAAGGCGGCGAATATCATGCAGGCCAGTACAATGACTGCGCCCTCCATGCACACGCCAAGGTAGCTTTTGATAAAGGCGCGCCCGGTATTCGAGGTCACATCGCCTGCAAAGGTGGACAGTGGGATAGGCGCAAGCGCCGTGTACATATAGAGCCGGAAGAAACGGCTGTACACGGTCATTATCATCACGAAAGACAGTGCCGTGATGAACACGCTGCCTAAAATCGTCACCAGCCACAGCGGTATACTCGCCAGAAAGCCTACCTCGTCAATGGCAGTCTTGATTTCCTCCGGGAGCGTCACAGACGCGCCTGTGAGATTTCCGAGATTGCCCGCCACCGTGCTGACGATACCGCCGCAGATGGTAAAAAGCGTGGTCATAATGTCCATGCCGTAGGTCACGGCGGTTTTTGCCGCCACGAAGCGGATAAAGTGCCGCAATGCCTGTTCTGGTCTGCGGAAGTCCTGAAAATTCGCTGTGCTGCGGAAAATGCTGATAGCAAAGAACAAAATCAGCAGTCCATAGCCGATGGCCTGTAATGCGGTGTTGATGTTCTGGCACAGCGCCCATATCGTGCCGCCCTTGAAGTGCTGCGGTGTTTCGCTCACCAGCGACCATATCTCGGTCAGCTTGGAGTTCCATGTGGCAAATGCGCCCTCCAGATTTTCTACGATCCAGTTGTCGTCCAAGTTATCACCTCCAGAAAACAGCCGCCTGTTCCGTGAAAAAACAGGCGGCTGTCACTATTTATATCGTTTACTTCAAGATCAGGTCCAGAATTTCTTTCGCAAATGCAATCACCAGACCGCCGAAGAAAGTCAGAAAGCCGGTGCTGCGCTGAGAGGGGTCATGGGACTGCAAGCTCAGACCGATCTGCACTACACCCCAGCCAAGCAAGATCACGCCGATGGCTTTGATGGCGGAAAAGACGAAGGTGGACAGGTTGTTGATGGCAGTCAGCGGGTCATCACCGGCGGCGAAAGCGGGCGTACAGATGGCGCAGGCGAGAACACAGGTCAACGCAGCGGTGAAGTAACGGCGCTTTGCCTTGCGGCTGCGTTCGGCGGGGTTCAGCATGGTTTTCTTCTTCATTTTGGGTTTCCTCCAGTATTTCAAGTTTTTCGATGTCGATTTCGTGGGGTAGGTCATTCTGCTCATAGCTGGGAATATCGAACCGCTTTTCATACGGCGGCTGTCCGCCGTCCGCAGAAAAACGATAGTTTGGATGTTTTTGAATAGGATACTTGTCATCCATCACCGGGCGTTCGCCGCGAATGAAGATGAGCGCCTTGCGGTTATCTAGCATCCGCACCTCGTCCGGCATGAGCAGTTCGCGACCTGCGTTCTGGTAGTTGGTGCTGCTGGAGCCGCTACGTCCTTTCGTCACGCCGCGCGTGCGGGTGTCGATGGTGGCCTTGCCCAGCAGCTTAGAAATGTATTCGTGGGTGCTGGCCTCGTTTCCGCCCAGATAGAGCAGTGTGTCGCAGTTGCCGGTCACATTCTCCCAGCTGTCCTTGAACAGCTTTTTGAGCTGGGCCATATTCTGAATGACGATATTGATGGAGATTTCACGGCTGCGGCAGGTTGCCAGCACGCGCTCAAAGTCCTCCGGCAGTGCGACATTGGCGAACTCGTCCATCAGCACGCGCACCGGAACCGGCAGTCTGCCGCCGTATTTATTGTCTGCGGCATGGTACAGTTCGCGGAACGCCTGCGAGTACATCAGACCCACAAGATAGTTGAAGGTGGTATCCTCATCGGGAATAACGGCGAAAATGACGCGCTTGCGGTCGCCCAGTGTGCCGAGCGACAGGTCATCGCGGCTGGTCAGGTGCGCCATTTCTTCCGTGTTGAACGCCGCCAGTCGGGTGGATGCAGATACCAGAATGGATTTTGCGGTTTTCGGTCCGGCCTGCTTGAACACCTTCCAGTTCTTCACTGCGATATGATCCTCGTCCACACGCTCTAAATCGTCAAACAGCAGATCCACCGGACTGCGGTAGCTTTCATCCTCCTCACGGGCCTCGGCGTTGATGACCATGTACATCAGCGTGCCGAAGTTTCGCTCGCTCTCCGGCGCTTCGTGGAACAGGTACAAAATCAGCGCCGAAAGGAACGCTGTTTCCGCCTTGTCCCAGAACGGGTCAGAGGTTTGCGACTTCTGCGGTGTGGTGTTCTGGATCAGTGTGTTGATAAGCCGAAAGGCGTCAATATCCGTGTGCAGGTAGGCAAACGGGTTGTAGCAGTCGGACTGCTTCATGTCGATGAGGTTGAAAATCGTCACCTCGTAGCCCATCTTCTCAAGCAGACCGCCCACAGCGCGGTAGGTTTCGCCCTTTGGGTCACATACGATGTAGGAACATTCCGCCTGCATGAGATTAGGCTTGATGAAAAAGCGTGTCTTGCCTGCGCCGGAGCCGCCAATCACCAGAATGTTTGCGTTCACTTGATGCTGCGGCGGCAGTGCCCGGACATTCATGCTGATACGGATATGCTTGGAAATGAGCAGATAGCGGTCGTTCCTCTTGGTTCGGAAGTGGGCGCACACTTCTTTCGGACGGCCCCAGTAGGCGGAGCCGTGTTCTTCACCCGGTCGGCGGTTGCCCTTTTCGGAGTAGTACCACGCCACGGCGAAGCCATAGAACGCCAGCGCAATCAGCACAAATTTCTTTGTGTATGGCGTAATGTGGATGGAAAACGGGGTTTCCAATGCAGCGGAAAAGGCGTTCAGCCATTCAAACAGCCCAAGACCTTCACCACAGCACCCACCGCCCAGCAGTGCCAGCCAGACCACGAAAACGGCAAGCGCCGCCCAAAGCAGGACGGCGCTTCCGTTGGAATCGCGCTTCACGGCTTAGTAGCCGGTCTTAGGCAGAGTAGTAACACCCGGCTTGTAGACCGTTGTTACCCAGCGGTCTGTCGCCATGATCCACTGTCCGCCGTGCAGGCCGCCTACATCGGTGCGATTTGCAAACTGGTAACCGTTGTTCAGCCAGCTATTTGTCCAGCAGAGAATATAGGGTGCATCCACCTGTGCAAAGCCAGCCTTGACCGTGCCGAAAACAAACATGAAGTCGGTCATATACTCGTTGGAGGCCAGTCCCAGTGCCGCAGGCGAAGCGTCCAGCGAATAGTTCTTCATAGTGGATAGGTTGTCCGCCAGCGTGCGGTAGTCATGCAGATTGGTCTTGTAGACCACCTTATAACTGAGTTTCTGGTTCCATGTGCCGGTAATGATCTTGGTCAGGCGTACCGCCGAAGTCGGCAGTGTGTCGCGCCAGTAGAAGCTGTTCAGCGGCACGGTGGAGTTGTTGGCGATGTTCTTGAAGTCGTAGCGGATAGTCTGGGACGGCGTAACCTGCTTGTAGCCGCGCTTGGTCACGGAAACATTGGTGTAAACGCTCTGGTTCAGCACTTCCACGCGCACGATCTGGCCGGAGAATTCGATCTCCACCTCGATAGGCTGTGTAGTGGCGCTGTAAAATACCGGCGCTTTGGTTTCGCGGATGGTGTAGCGGCCCAAAGGCAGGGTATCCGATTTCGCAACACCATTCTTATCAGCAACAACGGTATTTACCAAATCACCGGCACGATTATAAATTTCAAAGGTTGCACCGGGCAAAAGAGTTCCGGCCGCAAGCGCATTGAATGGGTTATCGTCTGCGGATTTCTTGGTGATTTGGATTTGTCCCATCGTGGGCGTGTTCTTCCATGTAATCGTAGAAGTCGCGCCATATTCCACATAAAAGGTGCGAACTGTGGTATCCAGCACATAACCGTCCGCTGCCTGGATTTCCCGCACCAGGTACTTTCCGTCCGTCAGCGTCTTGTCGATGTAGACATAGCCGTTCTGGTCGGAGGTGTACTGGCCGATGGGGTTGCCCTTGCTGTCCGAAACAAGGAAGGTCACGCCGTAAATGCCCTTGCCGGTCACGCTGTCGATCTTGTGGATGAGCATGGAGCTGACCTGCATGTTTTCAACGGTCAGCGAGGTCGTCTTTCCGGCTTTCACCTCAAAATTGTGGGGTGTCGTATCCAGCAGATAGCCTTTAGCCGCTTTCAGCTCCGTGGCGGTGTACCAGCCGTCCGCAAGCTGCGGGAGCGTGATAACGCCGTTGCTGTCGGTGGTGTAGGTGCCGATGCGCTCGCCGTTCATCTTAGCGATCTCAAACTGCACACCCTTGATGCGCTCACCGCTGTCCGCGTCCACCTTGATGATCTGACCGCCGCCGATGGGCGTGTTGGTAAAGGTCAGCGTCTGCGTGTCGTTGCGGTCGACCTTGACGGTCTGCGAGGTGCTGTCCAGCACATAACCGTCCGGCGCCTTGATCTCCGTTACCACATAGGTATCCGGTTTGAGGTCCACCAGCTTGATCTGGCCGTTGCTGTCCGTGGTGTAAATGCCGTTGGAAGTGACTGTGCCGCCGTAGTTTCCAACAAACGAGCCGTCCGAGGTCGTGATCTTGAACTGTGCGCCGGGAAGCGGCTGCTTGGTTACGCTGTCGATTTTTGTTATGATGAGATTTCCATGTTTGCCGTTGGAAAACTCCACCGTAACCACATCCTGCTCCTTACCGGAGAGATAGACGGTCTGCGGCGTGTCCTCGATCTCATAGCCTGTGGGGGCTTTCGTTTCCTCAACGACATAGGTTCCGGCCTTCAGCCCGGTAATGACGATGGTGCCGTTAGCCGAGGTGGTGTATTCTCCGATGACCGTACCGCCGGTGCCAGAGGTCCCGCCCAGATAACGCACACGGAACTTCGCGCCTTGCAGCATGGCTCCGCTGTCCGCGTCCACCTTTTTGATGATGAGCGCCGAAAGCGGCGTGTTCTCAAAGGTCAGCGTCTTACCGGTGCCTGCCTGAATGAAACAGTCCTGCGTGGCCGGGTCTTTGATAGCGTAGCCCGCTGCCGGTTCCACTTCGGTCACACGATACCAGCCGTCGCGCAGCTTTGTGAGTTTGACCTGACCGTTTTCATCGGTGAAATAAGTGCCGAGGTCGTTCAGTTCTCCGGTGAAGCTGTTGTTGCTGGCATAGGTGATGTGGAACTTTGCGCCCTTGATAGGGTCTTTCGTGATGCTGTCCACCTTGTTGATGGTCAGCGTAGGCTTGGGATAATTGCGGAAACGCACCGTGCCGGTTTTGTTGGGAACGAGGGTGATGGTCTGGGGTTCGCTGTCCAGCAGATAACCGTCCGGCACACTGGTTTCACGCACCACATACACACCGGGGTCAAGGGCGGTGAGCAGAGCCTCGCCGTTGGCGTCGGTTTTGACGGTGGTGAGCGTACTGCTGTCTGCCTTATTTACGGTGAAGGTCACACTGGCCAGCGGTGCGCCCGTCACAGCGTCAGTCTTTACGATTTTGAGATTGGGCTTCTTCTCGTTATTCACCACCAGCGTGCTGTCCTTGCCGGGAAACAGCTCTGCATGGTATTCCGTGTCGTTCAGCACATAGCCGCTGGGCGCTGCGATCTCCTTGACCGAGTATACGCCCGGTTCCAAATCAGAAATGGAAATGCGTCCGTTGGTGTCGGTCACACGGTCGAGGTAGTGACTGCCGTCCTCAATCTTTGCAATGCGGAAGGTAGCTCCGGCAAGATAGCTGTCGTTCTCCGCATCGTATTTCACCACGGACAGAACCGGCTTTTCCGTGTTGGTGAACACGAAACGGGCGTTTTCTCCGGCATTGATCTGGATAATACGCTTATCATCATCCATCAGATAGCCATTCGGTGCGGTGATCTCCTCCACGGTGTACGCGCCCGGCTCCAGCGCGGTCAGGTCGATCTCGCCGTTCTTGTCGGTCACATATTCCTTGGAGAAAGTGCCGCCTACCAGAGAAATGCGGAACTTGACATTGGTCAGCGGCTCCATCGTGCGGCTGTCCACCTTGATGATGTGGATACCGGGCTTGACAGTGTTGAAGAAAGTCAGTGTTTTGATACCGCCGCCTGCGGTGAGTTCGATCTGCTGCGGTGTGCTGTCCAGCACATAGCCTGCACTGGTGGAAACCTCTTTCACCAGATAGGTTCCCGGCTGGAGGTCGGTCAGGCGGATCTGTCCCATCTCGTCCGTGGAGAACGAGCCGATGAGGACAGTATCGCGGGTAACTTCAAAGGTCACATCGGGCAGAACTTCGTGGGTCTGCTCATCATATTTGGTGATGATAAGACCCGGCTTGGCCTGATTTTTCAGCACAAAGCTGGTTTCCGTGCCGGAAGTCACATTCACGGTGTAGGTCTGGTCGTCCTTGACATAGCCGCCGGGGGCAGACACCTCCCGCACCTGATATGCACCGGGCTTCAGCTTATCGAAGTATACGCTGCCGCCGAGATCAGTTTTTCCGGTCTGTGTAACACCGCTTTCAATATGCTTGATCTCCACCGTTGCACCGGCGAGAGAAGCGCCGCTGTCCGCATCGATCTTGTCCACGCGCAGATTGCCGTAGGGCGCGTTTTCAAAGGTCACAGTCGCGGTATTGCCGTAGTCCACGGAAACGGTCTTGGTGGTTTCCGTGCCCAGCAGGTGCCACTTGGGCGCTGTTTTCTCTGTAATGACATACTGGCCGGAGAGGGTCAGCGGAATAATGATCTTGCCGCCGGTATCCGTAACAAAGCTGCCGAGGACAGTCCCATCCGGTGCTTTTACCTCAAAAGTCGCACCGGAAAGCGGCGTATTGGTGCCGGTTTCCACCTTTTTGATGACAAGGGTAGTTTCCGTAGATGTTTCCGGTTCGTCCGGAGTATCAGACGGCGTGGAAGAATAACGGCTGAAGGTAGACTGGCGAATTTCCGTCGTAGGATCGGTGTCGCACATATAGCGCTGGAGGGTGCCATACTTGCTGGTTTCCGCGCACAGAGCGTAGTAAATGGCGTATTTGTAGACATTAGCGTGCAGCGACATCTGCACCGCGCCGGTCTGGTCGCTTACGCTGTCCTTGGGGTACAGCACCTTGAACTGACCGGCATAGCTGGCACCATTGGGCGAGGTTCTGATTTTGGTGATGTCGTTGTTATTCATGTCTACGATACGGGTGCCCTCCGGCACTTCATCCGGCATGGTGAATCCGATGTCGATGTCATAGTCGCAAACCCATGTTTCCGAATCCGCCGTGAACACCTGCTGCAAGTATTCCTTGCCGTCTATGGTGACGGGATAGGCCGAATCTTTATCGGCTGTCACTGTGATGGTAGGCTGCGGCACACGGTTCCACCAGATACCGCGTTTGTAGATGTCCTTTGCCGCCGCCAGCAGTTTTTCGCCGCGTTCCTTCTCCACACCGGACAGGGATGGGTTGACCTTCAACCGGTCGATGCTCCAGCCGTCGATGAGATAGCACCAGAGCGCCATCTTCGTGGCGTAGTACGCCTGATGCTTATTGTCCAGCTTAAGTTCGGACAGACCGCGATGCGGGTAGCCATTGGCGATGATGCCGACGATCTTCGGGTCGTTGCTGGCCTCGTTTGCAATATATTTGATGCTCGTGCCGGGACTGACCGACTGCGGCACACCCTTTGTTGTAGGGTTGATGCAGTAGGCCGGGATTTCCTTGATCGCGCCGCTGGCCGACTTGAAATTGAAGTAGGTATAGGACTGGGAACGGACAACGCCGTTCATGCTGAGATAGGACATTTTATAGCCGCCGTTGGTGATATTCACCTCGCCCAGCGCACCAGCAATGGTGCTGCTGGCCGCCGATGCGAAGCCCGTGCAAAGGCTCAGCATCGTTGCGATGCACAGAAGCATCGCTATCATTCTTTTTCGCATAAATACCTCCTGAAAACAGTAGCAGCACAAACCATTTTTCAGGTTTGTGCCGCTGTAAAGTGATTCACATCGATATTATTTTTGCCGAGCCTGTACACACCAGCGGTAGTCCGGCTGGTTCATTACGCAGGTCACCAGCGTTACCATGTTCTCATCGGACGGATTCAGTACACTCACATCATTCACGGATACCTTTCGCACCGAATAGACGGAATATCTGCGTGTTCCGAGTGTGGTGGCCAGCGTGATGGTGTCACCATTTTTCAGCGTATGTATCTTGCCGAAATGGTTGTTTACGCCGCGATTATGTCCAGCGAAAGCCACATTGCCGTCCCAGATAGAAGTTTCGGTAAAATGGCCTGCGCCTTTTCTCATTGCGGCGCTATCCGTCCCCTGATAGATTTTGGCGCTCAGTCCAATGGACGGGGCTGAGAGGGTGCCGAGAGAACCGTCTTTATAGTACAAGCTGCTGGTCACAGCGGTATAGCCGGTACTCCATGCTGTCCCGTTCATGGTGTTCTCCACCTGCGGCGGCAAAACTGTTGCCGTACTGCTTCCGATTCCTCCAGTTTCCAGATAACCGCCCGTCACGAGATTGGGTGTCAGCCGCTCACCAGAACCGGGCATATCTGCCATCGGACTGCCGAATGCAGGCGGAATATAGGCGGCGTTCTTGCTCACATCAGTTTCAAAGATATTTGTTCCCCCAACCACCGTCACCGGCTCGATGCTGGTGGACTTACCAAAGCTGCCTGCCGGAGCATCGGCTTCTGTGTACTCAAGAGCTAACGCCGGGGTAATGCTCATCGCTGTCGCTGCCACCAGCGTCAGTCCCAGCATCCTTGCTGCTTTTGACAACCTTGTAATCTGCGTCATAGATCGTTTCATCCTCGTTCTGTCCTTTCTTTCTGTTCTTGATTTTGGCTGCGATAAAACCTGCCAGGCAGAGCAGGACCAGTCCTCCCGGAATGGCCAGATACCGCCAGTCCATCACCGATTCTTTCGCTACTTCCTGTGGGGCGATAGGTGTTCCGTGAAAAACCGCCACATACTGCACCTTATCCAGTGATACCTTCTTCACCTCGCCGCTGTATTGCGCCGTGACCGTGTAGCCGGTCACATTGCGGCTGGACGCTGTTCCAGTATAAGTGACTACCGCAGAAAAGCGATTTCCGATGGTATCATCGTCCACATTTTCCGTATTATCCGTCTGCCAGTCCACTGTGGAGAAGTTCAGCGTCCGCCCATTCTCGGTGGTGGTTTTGGGGATGTACTCCAAATCCATGCTGCTGAGATTGGGATAGGTGCGGGTCGCAGATACCGTCCACGAATTGTTTTTGTATCCGGCAGGCTCTACGGTGATGGAGCCAGTATCCAGCTTCAGCGTGCCAGTAAAGCCATCCTCGGTAGTGACGGCCTTGGTATCCGCCAGAAGCGGCAGAATAGCAGTCAGTTCCTTGCTTTCGCTGCTGACCGTCACGGTTTCGGTGTACTCTTTGGACTGCTGTTCGGGCAGTTCTTGCCGGAGCATATCCGTGAGGACAAACGAATAGCCGTCCTGCTCAAAACTTTGCTTCGCCTGTGCGGACGGCTCCTCATCCACCTGCATCTCATAGGTTTTTCGGACTTCAAAGATGCCGTTGTTGAGGTTATAGCTGACTTGTGACGGATATTCTGCCGCAAATACGGTGTTCATACTGAGAAGCAGAAACACCGCCATAATTGTAATCGTTTTCTTCATCTCTCTTTATCCTTTCCGGGCCGAGGCGGCGACTGCCGCGACTGCCGTTTGTGTTGCCGTATCCGGTCAATGACGGAGATTGGCTCATTCTCCATCATCTCTTGCGGCCAGCCAGTCCCGCGCTCGGCGGATCTGTTCTCTTGCAGAACACGGGACTCGGCTTTTTTTAACGGCTCGTCCTCCGTCGGCTTTTTTTCCGGCGCGGCATAATGCAGACGCTCGAAAACACGGTTCAGCTTGGAAACATCCTCGGCTTTCGCCAGAATATCCACATGGCCGTTGTCACTGGCGGTGTCCTTGATAACGCTGAACAGAATACCGTACTTTTTCGCTTCGCGTCGAAAGGCGGCTAAGTCCTGTTCTTTCAGGTCGAACACCCGCAGTTCTTTACCGCTGCGAAGCAGGGCGTTCATGTGTGTCTTGCCCCGCAGCTTCTGATTCTCGTTCGCTAGCGCCAGACACAGGGCCGCAAGGTTCTTGGCTCCCAGTGCGGCCAGCTTCGCCGCTGCTTCGGAGATTTGGATAGCCTCGCGCGTCATTTGCTCGGCGGTTTCGCTGCCGATACTCATGGTATCGCTCCTCCTTCTTGATATTTTGTACATCGTGAACACGGGTCTGCACCCGTTCTGCGTCCGCTTCGATCTGCGCGCAGAGCCGCAGTTCTCGGCGGAGCGACTTGATCTGGGCGGTGCGCGTGCTGATCTCCAGCGACAGCACCTTTTTCCGTTCTTCATCGGCGTGCCTTCTTTCTTCGTAGAGTGGCTTTCGCTCCCGCACAGCGGTATCAAGCTGCACGGTGAGCAGATTCTTGGTGGATTGCAGTTCCTCGGCGGTTTCGATTCGGTAGTCTGCCAGAAACCTGTGCTGTGCCAGATATTTTTGAAATTGTATCGTGTCCTCCAGCAGATACCGGCTGACCTTTTGGGAACCGCGTCCTTTGGCTGCACCACGCAACAGATAAACATAGTGAAAATACAGCGCACGAAAACCATGTACCTTGGGGTGCTTCTTGAAACTGCCCTTGCAGGTGTAATGCCGTGTAACAGGTAACTGTTTGGGTCGGTTCCATGAACGCTGTGATAAAATGCGCTGTTCAATGGCGGTGTCGGTGTAGCTGTCGCCCAGACTGTCCAGTCGGATGAACTTCTTGCCGTAGGGCGGCCTGACAGCGGTATGCTTTCGGTTGCCGCTGCGGACTTGATACCCGGCCTTTCGCAGTTCGTCCAGAAAGGTCGTAAAGTTGAGCGATTGCCCGACTATATCATCAATGTCCCAGCGTATCTGCTCCCGGATGGTAGGCTGTTTGGACTTCGCCGCCTGCCATTCCTGATGGCTTTTTCCTTTGCCTTTCGGCAGAATGACGGACAGACCGTATTCGCGGCACAGGTCGTCCGACGCCTTCTGGATTTCTTTGAAGTAGGTTTTCATATTGCAGCGTAGTTTCCTGCCGTCCAGAAAGGACACGGAATTGACCGCTATGTGGTTGTGCAGATGGTGTTTATCGAGGTGGGTTCCAACGACTATCTCGAACCGCTCGCCGAACAGCCGCCGCGCAAATTCCACACCGATGGCGTGGGTCTGCTCTGGGGTCAGCTCACCCGGTTTGAACGACTGAATGATGTGATAGCCTTGTACGCCGCCCGTTTTGTTGTAGCGCCGCTTGGTGCGCTCCATATCACGGCTGGCGTTTTCCACGCTGCTGCAATTCAGACAGCTTTCAAACAATCGCTGCTCGGTCTTATCTGGGTTTACGGCATAGTCGATCATGCCGTCCAGCGAGGTCTTTTGCTCATTGGCGGCATACTGGACGGTTTTCTCAAAACGGGTACGGATGGCAAAAACTTTGGTGACTGCCATATCAGAACGATTTGAGCTTGTCCCAAATCTGTGTCTGCATATCTGCGATGAGCCGGAGGGTTTCCTCCGTCACCGGCTCACCGGAGTTGGCACGCTTGGTGATTTGGTTGATGTTGTTCGCAATGCCGGAGGTCTGCCGCAGCAGCTCCGCCCACTCCTCTTTGGGACGAGGCTGCATCTGCACACCGAGGATCACATTGCGGACAAACGGTTCGATTTTCAGCCCGGCAAGTTCCGCCTGCTCCAGCAGGTGATCTCGCTCTGCATCCGTCAAGCGGACGGTGATTTTTCGTTCTCGAAGTTTCATTCGTTATTCCTCCAGTTTGGGGTATTAGGGCACTCCCTAACAAGCGGCGCTGTTCAGTGACGAACGGCGCTTTTCGCAAAATGCTGTCATTTTGCTATGCTTGCAAGGAAATTCGGAGCGGCCGCAGCCGCACCGAATTTTGAGCCGCCTGCGGCTCACCGTTCCGGCTCGTTCCTCGCCCTCTGCCGAGGAGAAATGCCTTTCTGCCGCATGAGCCATTCATTGTAGTCCTTACCCTCAGCGGGCAGTTCCACCGATACGGGCAGGTCGCTGATTGCCTGCGAAATAGCACTGGCCGCGCCGCGTCCTACCGCGTCGTTGTCCAGCCGCAGCACGATTTCCTGCACATCGGCGTGGCGCTCCAGATAACCTTGCAGAGCAGTAGGCACCTTGGGCGTTTCATTCGGTCTGGACTGGTAGACGCCGCCGAGAGAAAGAACGGATTTCTGCCGCCAGTCCGCACCCTGCATTTTTACCTGCGTGAGATAAGAAAGCGCGTCAATGGCGCACTCGAACACATTCAGCTTGCCACCGTCCTGTCCGGTGATGGAGAAGCAGAAACGCTTGTTGCTGCCGGTCACATCACGCTTGAAGTTGCTGCTAGAAAGTGTGCCGCGCAGCGTGGCGTAACGCGGTGTTTTGCCATCGTAACCGACAAACACGGCATTGTGGTAGTCTGCGGCTTCATACAACAGGCCATGCTGAAAACAATAGTCCAGTATCGACATATCAATGCCGCGTGAAAGCAGATAGGCGGTCACACGGCGGTTGTTCTGAAACCTCACCGGCAGAAGAAATTCCACCTTGGACCGTTCTGCTTTGGGCGTGGACACAGGCCGTTCTGCGTGGGAAGCAGAAACGCCGCACTGCTCATTGATGAGCTGCACGGCGTCGGGAAATTTCATATTTTCGACTTTGATCAGATATTCCAGCGCATTGACACCACCCATCTTATCGTGGGACCACCAGCACCATTTTCCGTTGGAGATTTTCAGACTGTCGTGGCTGCGGAGTTTATACGTTCCGGGGCCGGTGGGAATGAGTTCATCCGGCTTGTATCGCCGGAGAAAGGTCAGCAGGTCAGGCTGACGGGCGCGCTCGATCTGCGCTTTGGTTGCATAAGGCATGGGTAAACCTCCTATCTTTCTCGTTCTGCTTTGGTTCGCACAATATAATCCTCCACACTGTACCGCTTCATATAGGCGTTTTCACTGGGCGCACGGCTGTTCAGGTCGATTCCCTTTAGCCTGTAGTCATCCGGGTCAAGAACTTGTTCCACCGGAATAAAACACAGCTTTGCCGGAGATTTCAGATTGCCGTTAAATACGCCGACCGGCGTATGGAAACAGCGGTCGCCGCATACCCAGAGAAGTTTCACACCTTTCGGCACTTCACCAAACGGGCGTTTTAGGATGACAACGGACATCGGTTCAGCACCCATCGTGCGGTAATAATCCGTTCTGGCTGTCTTTTCGTAGGCACGGATCAGATTAGAAAAACACATCTGTGGCTGTACATACAGCCAGCTTTCTTGATACCCCATCTCGTCACCTCTCCGGCTCATCGCGCTTCGGTGCGGTTTTTTTCTTGTCGCGCTCCTGCTCAATCAGCAATTCATAAGCATAGTTTACCAGGCAGGGATGCGCGTTCGTGTGGAACTCCGAAAACGGGTCATGTTCCGGCGTAATGTGATAGTCCGTTTTGGCGGCTTCACGCTTGGATGCAGCAGAGTACCGTCCGTCCCAGTCGGCGCACTGCACCGTGTATCCAAGAAGAAATTTACAGCGGTCATGTCCAAATTCCTGTGTCCACTCCTGCACGAACTCGCGCATCCTACGCGCTTCGTTGGCATCGCTGATATTCTCTGTGAAAGCGTCGATACACGCACGGTCGCGTTTTCGATTGGCACGGTAGAGATGCACCTCGCCCTTTTCGCGTGCTTCCGAGTACGAGCCTTCGTAACGGAACACAGACGGGTCAGCGTACAGTTTCTCTGCCCGATATTGCAGGCGAGTGTCGAGATAGCTCTGCACAGAATCGCGCAGTTCATCCATGTGCCTGTCCTCCACAGGCAGCCATTCCTCATACAGCACTTGCAGAGGATGATCCAGTTCGTTCAGCACATTGAGTTCCGCTGGCGTAAACTCCGCACTTTCCAAAATCATCAGCAAGTCCTGCTTATTCACGATTTGATAGGCACTGTTGATAATCTCCTGCGGCGGTTTGGTTTTCATATCCTCCAGATAGGTGTTCAGTTCGGTCAGCGCCTTGTCATAAAGCATCTGGGCGCGTTCTTCGGTCGTACTCATCGTTCAAGTTCCTCCTTGCGTTTGCATTTTTCTTCCTGCACCGGTTCCGGCACTTTATTATCCATGTTCAGCAGGGCGTTCAGTTCCTCCAATCTGGCGGACTTGGCTTTCAACTCCTCCTCACGGGGGAACGGCTTTTGTACCTCTGCCTTTGCGGTTTCCAACTGCGTTTGCAGGTTGGACAACTGCTCGCGACAGGTTTGCTCCTTGATGGGCAGTCCCT
>OKTB01000040.1_pt1 | contig 79947 bp, 73 predicted proteins | sample 1606131 | NCBI WGS metagenome assembly OKTB01 (sample SAMEA3879518, study PRJEB24766) | human gut metagenome | biome: human-associated habitat; feature: feces | place: USA | collected 1985/1987
ATTCTATTGTTAGCTGACTTGTGCGTAACCTTTTCAGTTACGAACGTGTCGCACTTTTCCCTGCGCCCACGGCGTGTGCAAGCAGCGTATTGCCGCCGTAGAGAATGTGCGCCACCGCATTTCTTTGGTGTTCCCGAAGCTCGATTTCCGGGTTCATACCACTGAAAACGATGTGGCTTCCATCGTACTCACGGGGACGCAGGCTGTTGAATTTCTCATTGTAAAGGATGCAAAGCCGTTCTCTGCGTTCAGGGTCAGACCAAACCCAATCCTGAAAGCCCTGCTTGATCAGCTCCTGCTTTGCCTGTGCGATTGCCGTTTCCTTCTTGTTCAGAATGGCTTTCTTTTTGCCGTCTGCGTCCTCTACATAGTCGAAGATGCGGACATCTTTAAGGTTCAGTGTTTCCTCGATGATTTTGTAGGCGTTGATGCGCCCCGTACCGTAGGTGCTGTATGCCTTCACATTGCTGCGGTCATAGGACTTGCCCTCAATGTTCCATTCGCCGGTATAGGCAGAGAAATGAACCTTGATGTTCCACTGTGCGTACCTCGGCGTACCCAAGAACTCAAACATAAACTGTTCGACAATTTCGGTCGGCAGCCAAGTAGCACCGAGCCGAACGGCAATCTCGCTGGCGGTCAGGTCTTTGGGCTGCACCCGTTCCAGTGCTTCCACATTGACTGTGTAATCTTCGGGGTAAAGCTCCGCTGACTTTCGGGCGAGTGCCAGCTTTTCACGGACATTGCCGGAGAGATAATCGTCTGCCATCAGGTACTTTGCCTGCGTGGAATTGCCGTACCCATACATCGGGTTCAGAAAGATAACGCCCTTCAAGTCTGCAAAGATTTCTTCCTCGGTCTTGCCGGTCAGCTCGCACATATAATCCATATCCACACGGGCTTTTTCGCCTATAGAAACGGCAAGTGCTTCACTGGCGGTATCTACGGAAGTGACCGGTGTGTGTGGCTTGATGGTTCGCTTGTAGAATATATCCGCCTTGCGTTCAAGCTGCCCTTCATCGCCCAAGACCTCAAGAGCAGAGAGCAGAGAAAAGGAGCTGTCCTGTGAAAAGGCGGAGATGTTGGCACGGCTGTTGATAAGTCCGTACTGCTTGGAAAAGGTATCATAAAGAGCGTTTAATCGCTCCTGCTCCGCTTTGATTTCCGAGTCGGGGTAATCCTCCGTCTGCAATTCAATCAGCGTTCTGACCGAATCACGGATGCGGATCATACCCTTTATGCGGTTCTCTGCGGTAGCGGATACCTCCACCGGAGCCATACGACTGTTTTCTCGGAAGTAGATTTTAACGTCCAGCACCGTATAGGAGAAGTTGCGAACGGTGGGATCTGCGGGAATGGAATTGTCCTCCTCTGCAAGCTCATCCTCCACCTCATATGCGGTCAGCTCACCGTGAATATTGGAAACGGCTTCGCTGAGTTGCTCGGCAAGGTCTGCCCCCTCGTAAGGGACGCAGGTGGCTTCGGGACCGAAACGCCCCGACACCATTTTCATCTCTCCGAGTATCATTTCGGGATGCTCAACAAAGTACCTGTTCATCAGGATACCGTTTTCATCCGTGCCGAGCTGCACCCAATCCGGCTCTATATCCACAATGCGGTCACGCTTTTGCAGAATAAGAATGTCCGAAACGACCTCCGTTCCGGCGTTACCCTTAAAGGTGTTGTTCGGCAAACGGATAGCACCAAGCAGGTCGGCTCGCTGAGCAATATACTTGCGGACAGCGGAGTTCTCCTTGTCCATCGTTCCCTTGCTGGTGATGAGAGCCATTACGCCGCCCGGACGGAGCTTGTCCAAGGATTTGGCGAAGAAGTAGTCGTGGATGAGGAACTTGTGCTTGTCGTAACGCTTGTCAGGAACCTTGAAATCCCCGAAGGGTACATTCCCCACAACGGCATCAAAGAAGCTGTCGGGGAGGTTGGTTTCCTCAAAGCCCTGTGCGGCGATAGAGGACTTTTGATATAACTGCTGTGCAATACCGGCAGAAATTGTGTCCAGTTCCACACCGTAGATCTTGCTTTCCTTCATTTCTTCGGGAAGCATACCGATAAAATGCCCGATGCCGCAGGACGGTTCCAAGATGTTGCCCTCACGGAATCCAAGCTGTTTCATCACCTTATACACGGCATTGATAACCGTTGGCGGCGTGTAGAAAGCGGTCAGAGTGCTTTCTCTTGCGGAAGCGTATTCCTCCGGTGTCAGGATGTTTTTCAGCATCCCGAACTCTGTCTGCCAAGAACCGGCTCGCTCATCAAAGGCTTCGGGAATACCGCCCCAGCCCACATATTTAGAGAGGATGATCTGCTCGTCCGGTGTGGCGAAGCGATTTTCATCCTGACACCTTTTCAAAACGGTGATCGCCGCATAGTTGCGGTGGAAGCGTTCCTTCTTGTTGACCTCCTCGACCTCGTGAGAAGCAAGGTCAAAGGTATGCCGGTCTGCCATTGGGATTTCAGGGTGAATATCAAAGGTCTGCACCCGGCTTTTCTTCGGATGCTCCCAAACAGGGGTAAGGGGTGCTTCCACCTGTGCAAGTTCTTCCTCGGAGAGATAAACAAGATCATCAAAGGACAGTGCTTGCAATCCTTTTTCGGTCAGTTCTTCAAGGGACGAATACTGCACACTGCGGACGACCTTGCCGTCTGCAAGAGTTTCGATGCGGAAATCCACAAGGTTGACCCTTGCCTGAATCTCGTGCCTGTCGTCCTCTGTGGTGGTGTAGGCAATACCTACATTGGTAAGGTCGGTGTAGTCCGTACCGTCCTCACGCTGATACTCCTCACGGCAAAAATCGTCAATGAGATGCTTCGCCTTGTCCAAAGCATTTTCCGGCAAATACGGGCTGTCGATGACCTCAAAGCCCTTGGGCGGTGGGTCAAGCTGTGCGATAAAACCGTGCGGAATCGTGTTGCCGTCCTTGTCCTTATACAGAACAATGGTCATCGGGACACCGTAGTAGTTTTCCTCCTTGATGTCCTTCTCGAAACTATAAGGGCTGGTGTACTCGATGCTTTCACCGACCTTGCCGTCCGTGCCGAGATAGTCGATCCTGCCGATAGGCTTAGACTCGATGGGTGCTTCCTTCGTGGTGGAAACCACGGTGCGGGTAATGCGTTTACCGTCCTCCAAAGCGTTGACCTCTACATCGTACCCTCTGTCGGTCAGCATTGTAAGGTAGGTTTCCAAGCGGTGCTGCGGAAATCCCACCATAGGGACACGAGTGTTGTGATCGACGGCACGGGTCGTATGCGTCAAGTCAAGAGCAGTCCCGACGACCTCCGCATCATCGGCATAGGCTTCAAAGAAATCGCCCATCTGATAGAGCAAAAGGCTACTCGGATTGTCTGCTTTGGTTTTAAGATACGCCTGATAGAACTCCGGCAAAACAGCATCCTTTGGTTTTTCTCTTTCTGCCGCCTGTTCGATACGCTCCACAACGCTTTGCGGCAAGTCCTGCATATAGTAGGTGATCTCACCTTCGGAAGAGATATGGGCAATGTTCTGATAGTCCCCATTGACCTCCACGGCACGGTTCCAAACGGTCAGTCCGTTGCCGAGATAGCCCATCCCGATGTCGAACTCAATCGCCTTTTCTTCGGACTGTTTATTAGCGACCTTCAAATGGTCATTCAGCGGGTTCTCCTGCACCTTGCTGTCGAATTCAGCTCTCGTCATTTCCTTGTTGAAAAGCGGAAACTGCGTATCATAGAGCATCACACGCTCATCATCAAAGGACAGGATTTCATACTCGTTTGCGCCGAGATAGACGGTGTTGCCGAGATGGTATTCATATCGCTCATTTTTCGGCTCTGCCTTTTCGGAAGGTGCGGTAGACAGGATTTCTCTGTTCCTGCGTTCCTCGGCAAGCTCTGCACGGCGTTCCTCCTGCTTTTGCAGCCACTCAGGGTACTGCGCCTTTTCCTTCGGATTGAGGTAGCGGTCGAGTTTTATCAGCTCGGCAATACGCTTCTCCACCTGACTCCATTTCAGGTCAATATGGGGTTTGTCGTTTCCGATGCCTTTAGAAATACGGATACCCTTACCGTCGTGCTGTTCATCAATACCAGCTCCGACGATTACGGGATAAGCACCGCCCCAGCCATATTCATTTTTCAGAAAATCTGCGTTTTCCTTTGCAGACAGGCTCTTTTGGAACTGCTCATAGATTCGCATTTTCCCCTCAGAGATGCCGCTGCCACGGGTGAGCACAGCGTCGATGATCTCCTGAGAAAAAGTAAAAGCAGAGGGCTTTCGTTCCTCTGCTCCTGCTGCCATCAAGCTCAACTGCCCGTCGATGGACGGCAATGGCTTCATCGTGTCCTGCAACTCCCCAAGTAGCCGCATCGCTTCAAAATGCTGGGCAATTACGCCCCAATCATAGAAGCTCTGCGCCGTGCGGGAGAGATAACTGCCCTCCCAAAGCTGCAACACATTCTGATAGGTCTTGTAACCCACACGCCGTCCATCGCTCAGAATGACCTCGGTATAGTCGTTGTTGAAAATGCGCTTGATATAAGAAATACGGGCGTTCTCATCAGCGGTAGCTTCAAAGAATGCCCGTATCTCGTCTTTGCTTGCTTTCAGGTGCGGCGTGGTGCCGAGGATTTCACGAATCGTATCATCGCCGCCAAAGAACGGCAGGCTCTTATCCTCGTGACTTCGGTCGTAATAGTCTAAGCGAAGATTACCTCCGCCATCACGATCTCCTGAACCCGGCTCCGGATACTGTTCATCCTCCGAACCCAGCTCATCATATCCGTCGCTTTCAGATTCTCCGTCACGCCCTCCGACGCTGCCATCTGCTCCGTCAGCGTCTGTTCCAACTCGTTCGCTCTGCGCTCCGTGTCGTTCAGATGCTCGTTCAGGACGCAGCTCGTCAGCAGGTTGTAGTAGCGCACCTTGTGATGCTCCTTCAGGAACTTCTTCCGCATCCGGGCGTACCTGCCCATCGACAGCTCCGGTTGCTCCGGCATTGTCAGATCGGGGAGCAGATAATCTCCCTGCCTCGTGTAAGTGATCTCGTTCATCGTCAGGACTCCTTTCGGTTTTTTCTTTGTCTACATTGTAATCGGCTTTGGTTTTCTCTGCAATTATGCGATTTTGACGGTCAAGGGCAAGAATGGTGCGAGAAATCTCCGCAAGTCCCATCTCCGCAATATCGCTGGTGGCATAGCCGAGGGCGTTCAGCGTGGCAGGGGTCGTAAAATTCACCACATCCCGAAGGTCATCGGGTTCAAAGTATTCTCCGGCTTCAATGCCCAGGCGGGTCATCGTCATATAGGCGACGCTGTTTCGCACCGCTTTTTTGAAAATGTGGGTGATTTCTTCTTCGGATACGCCGTCCAAGAAGCTGTCTTTCACGCTGTAAATCAGATCGGAGAGATAGTCGGGGATGTTGTCCTCTACGGCATTTCTCGCCGCCGACTCGATGGCAACGGCAAGGGTTTCCTTGTCGTTCAACTCTCCGAAGGTGCTTTCCAGCGTGTCGATCACTTCAGCCGTGTATTCGTCCCGCATTTGCCAAATGGGAACTCTGCGGGAAAAGCGGCTGGGATGCGTGTCGGAAATATCGAAGTAGTGGACAAGCCGCTGGCGGCGCTGGTCGGCATCCTCGAAAACGGCAATGCCGTGCGCTCCACGATTGACCCATCGCCCGAACTTTTGGTTCCAGTCGTCGATCTGAAGAACGGCGGTGGCGTCCGGTCGCTGTGCGTGAACCAAAAGCTGTTCATCAAATCGCAGACGGTAATTGTAGCAGGCAGAGCGCAGAAATGCCTCCCAGCTTTCGGGGTTTGCAACGACCGTTTTGCAGGTTCGGTTATACATCTCCGAAATGAAGTCGTATTTTCGTGCCATCGGCGGACACCTCCTTATCGTTCATAGTCTTTTGGCTTGATGGCTTTGCCGTTCTCATCATAGCTCTTGGGCTTGGCGGCAATGGAGTCCCACCGGATCATAGAACCGGCGAGCATTGCCTGCTCCTGCGCCTTGCTGACACCCAGCTTTTCATTGAACTTGTCTTTGATTGCTTCGTTCTCCGCACGGTTCCCGTCGTTAAAACTTGTGGCGGTATAGCCTTTTTGCCAACGGTCAATTTGAATGACTTCTCCGGTAGACGGCAATACGGAATAGCACATCGGAGGCAAGGGCGGCTCCATTGGGGCGTAGGTACAGCCGCCTTGCTCCATACGCTCGGCAAACTCGCAAATGTGAAAGAGATTGCGTCCAACCTCTGTGTGATAGCTATCAATATAGCGGCAGGGATAGCTTTCCGTCTTACCGTCACGGTCGGTCACAATGATGCGCTCTCCGTCCGGGATACGGAACAACTCTTTATAGTGGCTGTCAATAAAGCGAATGTCCCGGTTGGCTTCTTCGATGTGCTTGTCCAGCCATTCCTTTACATAGCAGAGGCAGTAGAAGTTATAGTCGCCCCTCGTTGGATTGCAGCGAAGCACGAACGCATATTTCTCGGTATCGGCTCGGAAGCCGAACTCAGTGGTATAAGCGCCCTGCATTTCGCTTTCCTTGTTCTCACGCCCATAACGCACCATCTGAGAACGGCTTTGAAGCAGTCCGTACTCCTCGGAGCGCAGGGCGTTGATTACATCATCCAAGTCCCGCTTGAACTCATCGCTTTTCCATTGCGGTCGGGTATCAAACCAAGTGGTATAAAACTGATCGCCGCTTGAGCCGAAGTCCCCACGCAGATAACCGATATTGCCTGTCTGCCCTTGAAGCTGCGAACTTTGAGCGTAGGTGTATTTGCGTTCGGGAACGGTCAGCGGTCGCAGTGTGAAATCTGTCATTATCTTGCGCCCCTTTCTTGCGGTGTTCGTTGTTTCGGGATGTCAAAGCCGTAAACGGCGGCGATCTCATCCCCAAGTCGCCGGGTCAGCCGGGTAATATCGGCTCGTGTGGCTTTGCCGTGATAGATTTTATCTCTCAGGTTCTCCATCTGCGTTTTGGAAACGCCGTCTTTGAACACACGGTAGAGATAGTGATTTGTGCCGTCGTGGTGAGTAGCATCGGCACGAAGATCGCCGTACTTATCTACATACCATTCGGTATAGTCGGTGTCGGCATACAGACAATCTCGGATGTTGCCGGAGGGGATGTCCTTGTAGCCCATCACTCTGCCGTTCCATCTGCCGATGTCGCCAATGACAATGATCGGCTGGGAAAGCTGAACATTCAGGTTGACTCGCTCATCGGAGAGGTAGTCGTAATTGGTTTCCTCCATCCACTCATAGAGTGCCTGCTCATCATTCGGGTCGTCGTCCAGTTCATTCGCTTCAAGGAACTCCTTGTAGTCCTCTCGCCAGTCGTCCACATCAAGGTTTTGGTTGCTCCAAATGATGTGGCGGTCATTCGGTCGTGTCACTTGGCTCATCTGTTCCACCTCCCAAGTATGAGAAAAGACGATTCTTTGCGACCTGCTCCTGAAGCTCGGTGATGACCGTCATATCCGGCACGGTCACATCGGGGATTTTCAGGATTGTCGGCAAGGTCAGCGCCTTCAGGTCTTTTTCGGTTTTACAGCCTGCGTCAAAGAGCTTTGTCAGCACCTTCATTTTCTGCTGCAAACCCTGTTCGGCTGCGGTTTTCTTTGTTGCCATAGGTGTTTACCTCCTTATCGTTCGTACTCCTTCTGAGATTTCGTATGTGGCTTTCTGTCGAAATCACTTTTCCCGACTTCACCTTGCCACTCGAATAGTTCATTTTCTCCCGGACAGTAGAGTTTGCCGTTGTCTGCACACACAAACAGATCACAGTTCTTGATGCTCGACTTCTTGTAGAACTCCGCATAGCTATATGAGGTTTTGCTCTCAGGACAATCTCTGCTCATAAAGCCAAGTTCAAAATCTCTTGCGGTATGAAGTGATATGAAATCAAGCGTATTTTCAGCTTTTGTGAACAAGCGATATGGGCTGAACATCCTGCCACCATACTCAAACATCAGCTTACTGCTTTGCGTATGCCGAAAAAGAATTGCTTTCTTTTCTGCCCAATCGGGCATACACTCCGGCTTTACTTCACCCAGCACATCCATACGCTCATAACGGGTATTCTTGCCGTCATAGAGATTTTTGCAAAATACGGCACTGCCACGGGCATTTGCCGAAGCGCCGAAGCCGCCGGTCACAAGGAAAAGCTGTCGATCTGCTCTTTGATACTCCGGCTTGAGGATTGCCGGGTTGATGGCGATGATTTTGCCGTTGATGTCGTTCTTATAGTGGTCGGGGATGCAGTCCTCCTCGGTGATAACCGTCACGGGAATATCCAGCTTTTCAACCTCTGCCCGAAACCTCTCGGCGTCTTGCTTGATGCGCTCTGCAAAAAACAGCGCTGCATCAATGTAGTCGTCGCCAACGGCACATTCGGTAAACTTCTCAAAGATGTCGTTGCGCTCTCCGTAGCAGCAGAGGAATCGTTCACCGCTGTTATCCTGCTCATTCTCGGCAAGGATGATTTCACGGGAACCGATATTCACGGCGCAGAGGACGGTGTAATCACCGACCATTCTCTTTTCATTTTCCATAGCCGTTACCTCAGAGAATGCCAATGATGATAACCATACTGTCATCGTCAGGGTTGGCGCTGCGGGAATATTCAGGGAAAAGTGACTGCACACGCTGCCTTGCCCTGCGGATGGTTTCAAAACACGGCAGTCCGTAGACTTTGTAGTTGAACGCAAGGTCATTGAGAGGCAGTTCACCGGCTCTGAGATAAGTCGCATAGCGATTGTAGTAGTGCATAACAAGGATCATATCGTCGAACCTTGCTCTCGGACAGTCCTTCAAGATAGAAAGCACACGGCTTTCCACCGTTTTCTGTTGATTCATTGAATCCCTCCTTCGGGTAGTAGAAAAGGGGCGGAGTTTTTGCTCCGCCCCTTGGATAATCAGCTCACTTCTTGTTTTTCGATCTAATCTGCAAGAAGATAAAGCCGCCGATGATAAAGGCTACCAGTACGATAGCCACGATGGTTTTAGGTTCCATTAGTTACGATCCTCCTTCTTCTTTTTCTTGAAGCCGATAACGCCGCACACCGCAATGCCCACTGCGGACAGTCCTGCAAGGGCATAGAGCAGCGGCAGATTGGTTGTGTCGCCGGTCTTAGGCGTATCACGCAGAAGATTGTGCATCTCCACAATGGTAGTGGAGCCGATCTTGACCGTTGCCTTCTTATCAGCAGGGATGACATACATAGAAGAAGCCGAGTTGCTCACCTCGGAAATGATGTAGTCCCCGATGCGAAGCCCGTCAATGAAGATCTCACCCTTGTCGTTGGTTTCAAGGATAATGTCATAGCCATTTGCTCCGGTAATTCGGAAAGCGAAGCCCTTGACCTTGCCGTCAGAGGAGGTTTTAACAATCTTCAGGTTGCCACGCATAGCATCATTGACGAAGCCGACACCTGCCTTGTTCTCCACCTCGTAGGTCTTGCCGTTGGTGTCGATCATCACTTCATACACGCCGGTATCAAGGACAAACCCCTCCGGCGCTTTGGTTTCCTTGACGAAGTAGCGACCGTAGAACAAGTCGTTCATACTGTATTCGCCCTTTTCCTTTTCGGTCAGTGTGCCGAGCAGTTCATCACCGCTGTCCAGCTTGCCGTTTGCGTTACTGTCCTTGTAGACCTCAAAGGTCGCTCCGGTCAGCTTATTGTCAGGATATTCGGAATCCACCTTGGTCAGATGGATGTTTCCACGGACATATTTGTTGACGATCTTGATCTCCACGACCTGACCGTCTGCGCCGATGGTCACGGGATAGATGGTATCGTCCAGCACGAAGCCGGAGGGCTGTTCGATTTCACGGACATACCAAGTGCCGTAAGGGATGCTCTCAAAAGAAAAACTACCATCTTCAGCAGAAGTGGTAATCATCAGAGCGTTTTCCTTTGTAAACTCGCCGTCATCCGTGCGGAACAATCCGATCAGCGCACCGCCGAGGGAATCGCCGTTTTCATCGACCTTCTTACCGGAAACAGAACCGTAGATCAGCTTGTTTTCAACAGCATTCCCATCATTGACAGCGATTTTCACCACCGCTGTATCCTGACCGGCATACCCAAAGGTAACGGGATACTTGGTATCGGACAGCATATAGTGGCTGTCGGTAGCAAGTTCCTGCACATAGTAGCTTCCAAAAGGAAGGTCAGTCTTGATTTTCGCCGTTCCGTCCTCATTCAGAGAGATGATCTCAACAAGACCATTTGCGGGAATGGAAGTGCCGCTGGCAGATACGATTTCCTCGGCGGCAAACAGCCCAAAGGAAATGTTCTTCATTTCACCGTTATTGCCAATGCCGAAGCGCTCATTCTGCTCGATGGACTTCACAAGGCTGATTTCCACCTTCTGACGCTCGTTCTCGAACGAAGTCGCCGTTTCCGTTACGGCAACATTCTGACCGGCGTAGACAAGCTCGACACAGTGGGGTTCCGGGTTGAGCACCATTCCGTGGGGCGCAGTAATCTCACGAACCTCGTATTTGCCGAGGTAGAGGTCACGGCTCACCGCTGTGCCGGTTTCATCGGTTGTAACGGTGTCTACGACCTCGCCCTTCTGATTTCGGACAGTGCCGTCCTGCGTGATAATATCCTCTGCGGCGATGATCTCATAGACCGCACCGTGAAGTCCACGCTTTTCATACTGCGGCTGATAGATGGTGGGCAGTTCGTTTCCGCTTTCATCAACGCCGCCGATGACGGAAACGCCGAAGAACACCTCGCCGCTTTTTTCCACGGTGATGGTGCCTTTCTGTGCCATATTGGGCTTATCCACTTTTACTACCGTAACCCCGCTTTCTTCTGTGGAATTATCCTCCGTGACATCGAAGTACACGGGTGTTTCGTCGAGGACATAGCCGTAGGGAGCCTGTACCTCGACAATAGAGTACCCTTTTCCAAAGGGCAGCTTTTCCGGCGTGACAAGAGAACCTTCTGCATTGGTGTAGAACACATCAATGGTGGTGGGCGTCGGGTAAGTGAAGGTCATTGTTACGGGGTTGCCGTCCGGGTCATAAATCTTGAAGCCTGCACCTGCATAAGGGATGGTCTTGCCGGTTTCTGCGTCCTGCTTCACGATTTTGATGAAGCTGGTAAAGGGTGCATTGTTGATAAGGTAGCGATAAGTCGCCCCGTTTTGAGAGATGAACACATCAAAGTCGGGCATCAGTTTACTGCCTTCCCAGCCGGAAACCTGATGGACGGTGTAGATGCCGTAAGGCATATCCTTGGTCTGTGCAAAGCCGTTTTCGTCACAGGTGAGATAATCACGCTCGGAAGCCTTTGCGCTATCATAGGAGCCTGCGGCTTTCAGATACACGGCAAACTCAGCACCATTTTCGGGTGTTTCGATCTGCGTTTCGCCGTTATCGGTGTGCTTAATAATGGCGATATTGCCCTTTGCGACCTGCTCGGTCACATCATTTGCCGTTTGATTATGCTCCACGGTATAAAGCTGCGGCTCTGCACCGACCTTATGGACGGTGGTATCAAGCAGATAACCCTCAGAGGGAGTGATCTCTCGCACCGTCCAGTCGTTATCGCAGATATACTCCTTGGTAACGAACTGCCCATTTTTGTCGGTGGTGTAGGTATCCACAAGGGTTTCGCCCTTATAGATTCCGTAAACAGCACCGGCAAGAGAAGCATCACCCTGCGCTGTGCCGGTTTCAGCATCGCTCTTGGTAACGGTCACGGAAAACTTCTTCAAAATATTGAGGAAGCTACGGTTCGTGACCTCGTTCCAGTTGATAGGCGCAGACTGCGCTTCGGGAACAACATAGCGAACAGCAGTGTCCACTTCCTCCACGGTAAAAGGTGTGGAACCGGAGATAAGGACATCTTCAAAGGTCGCCACGCCGTTTGTGTCCGTGACGGCATATTCATCCACGGCAACGCCGGAAAGAGAAGTACCGTACAGATGGAAGGTCACGCCCTCATTGAGATTGTCCTCTGAGGACTTGATGACCTGCAAATCTCCACGCTTGAGTTTGTTGTTGAAGTTTACGGTAGAAACCTGACCGGAAACCACCGTCACACGGCGGGACTCCTGCGGCTCATACTTGTCGTAGTCCATTTCGGTCACGGTGTAAACGCCGGGCATCAGGTTGTCGATCTGAATTTCGCCCTTGGAGTTGGTCTTGACGGTCTGATTGATGCCGTTGCCGGTGACGGTAAAGGTGAGGTTATCCACCTTGCCGTCCTCCGAGGTCTTGACAATCTTGGCAGAGCCGTAGGACACCTTCAGATTGAGAAATGCCTGCACTGGGTCCATAACCGTGGCTGCGTAAGTGACCGCATCCTGCATGGTTCCGTCAGGCCCATAGTGACCGTCGCTCCATACGACAACGCCCTTACGGATATTGTTCTTGCTGGCGGAGATGGTCACAGGTTCCGCAGGGGCAGTCTTTGCGGTAATGGTCAGTGTGTCGTCATTGGTCGTAAAAGTAATATCAACCAGATTGCTGGTGAAGGTATAGTTCGACACCACATGATTGCTGTCGGTCAAGGTAGCTGTGTACTGATTACCGTCCCATTTCAGCTCGACCGTCTGCGCCTTGTTGGGAGTCTTGCTCATGAAGCTGGGAATGACCGTGTGGCTCTGAACGCTGGCTTCGATGCTGTCATAGTAAGCAGAAAAGCGACTATACAGCGGGTGAGAGGTGCGGTACACGGATTTCACGGCATCAGCACTACCGGGGTCAACATGGTTGAAGTTCGCGTCACGCTCTCCGACGACCGTTTCCCATACCAGCACCTGCGTGGCCATCATGTGCGCCATTTTGTCAGCATCGGTTTCATTCTGCGAGCGCCAATCGAGGGATAGATCGCCCTGATAGCCATACTGCATGATCCTTCCCAGCAGCGTCTTGATGGTATCGGCATCAATGGTGCTGTTGTAATCTGAGGGATAGTTCTTCCAATAGTCCTCGCCGTATCTTGTATAGGTTTTCTCCAGCAGACGGGGAACACCCGGCTCGATGCAGTAGCAGGCAGGGCCATCGAAGGAACCGATGGTGTGCAGTGTGGTCATCCAGGTTGCCTCACCAGATGTCCAGCCGTTCATATAATGCAGCTCATCATGCCCCCAAGTGCCGCTGTAATCAAGATTAGTATCCCCACTGCGGGGGAAGCCGATGGAATAGGATTTTGCTACTTCGCCGGAAGAGGAAGCGGCAAAGGCGGTGATACCGCCGCCGAGAATGGTTGTGAAGCAGATCAGCAGCGCCACAAGCCCTGAAATGCTTCTGCGATAGAGTTTTTTCATTTGCGTACCTCCTTGTAGATACGAACGGACTGTAAAGTTAAATGAAAGTTGAGGACCCGTCAGCCCTTCTGGTACAATGGTTTTACCACAAACCCACGTACCTCCCGAAAGGAGACGAGTCCTCATGGCAAAATTGTATCAAATAAGCTGCCCGAAGTGCAACAACAAAACGGATTTTTATCGCTACGGAAAAGATTCGCATGGACATCAAAAGTATCGTTGCAAGAAGTGTTGGTATCAGTGGGCACCGGAAACGCCGGAGCGTGTTTATACTCGAACGAAGAGCTATCCTTCCTGTCCTATTTGCGGCAAGGCAACTTTCCTGCACCATGATATGGAGCACTACAGCGACTACCGCTGCTGTGACAAGAAGTGCAACCACTCCATGTTTGTACCGAAGCCTACCGCTATCTCTGCTCCGTCCATGTCCCAACTCTTTGGAAAGACCGATTTCAAGCGGATACGCTACCCTGTTCATGTGATTCTAACGGCCTTGAGCATGTTCTACCTGGGCAAGAACTCGTTCCGCAATATCGCATTGATTCTGCGTACCGTGATGAATGTCCAGGTGTCCCACACGACCATTAGTAACTGGTGTACCAACTTCGCCCCGATGTTCCAAAACATGGCCTTACAGCTCATTCCAGCACTCAATTTCAACTCTGACGAGTGGCATGCCGATGAAACTGTCGTTAAGATACAGGGCAAGAAATACTACCTCTGGCTCATTCTGGACAGTGAGACGCGCTTTGTCCTTGGCTTCCATCTGGACCGCCACAGGGACAGTCCTCAGGCTTTCACCATACTGGAAGCGGTAAAGGATTTAGGCTCGCCTCGCGCCATTGTGAGCGACCGTTACTTCGCCTATCAAATGCCTGTCAAGACGCTGCATGGGGTTCAGCACATCCGCGTGGAAAGTTTCCACGATGACATCACCAACAACCTCATTGAGTGCTTTAACAAGCAGTTCAAGGCATGGTACAAAACCAAACAGGGCTTTTCCTCTTTTTCCTCTGCCAACAACCTCATTTCCATGTTCATCTTTTTCTACAACTTCGTCCGCCCTCACTCCGCCTTGAATGGCCTTACTCCGGCTCAGTGTGCCGGCCTTCAACTATCCAAAAAGCGTAAGCGCGAGCTTCTGCTCGTTGCATAGAGCTTTTTTGTGCTTTCGGGTCCTATTTTTTCATTTTTACTTTACAGTGCCGATACGAAAAAAAGCACCGCATTGCTGCGATGCTGATTTCAAAGTGTTTTATTTTATGCGTATCCGATGTAGATCAGATAGCTGCCAGCGGAGATGGGCTCATACCAAATCCACACATCGGTGATTTCCGCATCTGCCGCATAGCGATTGAGTCGGGATTGTATGTCCCGTTCCAGATAGATACAGCCGGCATCTGCATCAATGGGGTTGTCCCAGCAGTACACGGCTTCGCTGTTCAGCGCAAGTCCGATGCTCTCAGCATAGCTCTTAGCAAAGCTGATCCAGTAGCTGATGTCAAATGCCGGCTCTGTGGATTCCTGCTTGGGTGGCTCTGTGGGTTGTGGCTGTTCTGCCGGTTTTGGTTCTTCCGTTGCCGGAGGTGAGGGCTGTTCTTTTTCTGTCGGGGCAGCGGTTTCCGGTCGGCGTTCGGACTCGTCTGTTTTCTTTTCAGGTTCGCTTGGCTGTGGCAGCACTGCCGTGCTGTGGTCAGCCTGATCGGGAACCTCTGTTGTTTGGGTGTCACTTTCCGATACGCTTGCCGGGTTCTCTGCGGCACGGCTATCCGTTTGCGATTCTGTGCTTTTGGGACGGTCAACCTCCGTTTTCTTTTCTGCCTGAGCCGTTTCTGATTCGCTGGGGATGATGTTACTGTCCGAAGAAGAAATGGGGTCAGGCGTTTCTGCAATATGCGAGGCGTTGTTGCATCCCGTAGTCAGACACAGAAGGACAATGAGAAAAAGAACTGCGATGTTGGATTTCATACGCTTCACTCCCTTCGACTACATTCTACCCGATAGGAACTGCTCCGACAAAGATGCGTTTTGAAGCGCAACTTTTCATCATACCGCCAAAACGCAGTTTTCCGAATTGTGCGAACTCCGTTTGCTCTTGGATAGATTTAGCTTAGAGAGATAGAGATAAATCAGGAGATAGTTTATTTCGGTTAGTCTGGTAGTTCTCAGGGGTTGGAGTGTGAGGAAGGGGACAGCAGGAAACATACTCCGTGTACCTATCGGCTGTCACGCTCTGCCCGCTGACGAAGAAAACGGCTGTAATGCTCCAGTGCTTTGACCACATAATCCTCCGTTTGGCTTACGGGGATATTTTTCGGGATCAGACTTCGCACCTTGTCCCCACGCAGGACGATCTTCTCCCGCTGATTTGGTTTTTCCTCGCCCATAATGGCGGACACTACCTCCGGCGTGAGTTTTCCATCTGTGAAGAACTTCCGCATACGAATGGTCTGATCGTGGGACGGGGTGCATTGGTTCAGGTCGATTTCATCAACCACCGCCCGCTGACTGTCCTCGTCCAAATAGGAAAGCTCCACCGCAGGTCGCATTTTGATTTTGCCTTCGTCCACAAGGTCAAGAAGCTCCGGCACAAGGTTTGTCAGGCGGATATACCGGCGAACTTGGTCTTGGCTTTCACCAACTTGCTCACCGAGTTCCTCACGAGCTGTTTTCGACTTCTGTGCCACTGGCACAGAAGTTAAATCTGTACGCTGTCCTTGTCGTTTCATCGCTTCCAGCCTCATCTTATAAGCAAAGGCTTTTTCGCTGGGCAGTATCTGCGACCGCTGGAAATTGCTTTCGACCATCAGGATGATGGCCTCATCACGGGTCATTTCCCGCACCTCTGCTTTTACGGTTTCAAACCCGGCAAGTTCGCAAGCCTTTTTGCGGCGATGACCCGATACGATTTCGTATCGTCCATCCTCTTTGGGTCGAAGGGTAACAGGAGTAATGATTCCACGCTCTTTGACACTCTCCACAAGCTGCATCATATCCTCGTCATCTCTAACCTTAAAAGGATGGCCGGGAAAATCGTCAATCAGCTCAAGAGGAATATCATAAATATGGGGGAGCTTGGTTTCCATTCGCTCCGTGTCATTCATGAATAACTCATCGTACCCGGTCAGACCCAGATCGATTTTTGGTACGTTCTTCAATCAAAGTCACCTCCTTCGTCAACGCCGCATACGCCGCTGCAACCCTGCCGCTTCTGTCATGAGAAAATATACTTTCACCATACAGACTGCACTCCGCAGCTCTTACCGAAAACGGAATCTCGGAATGGAATACCCGGATGTTTTCTCCGACTGTGGAACGGAGCGATGAAATGATCGTTTTTGCATTGTTGGTGCGGTTATCTACCATCGTCAGCAAAATACCGTCAATCCTTAGTCTGGGATTGATCTGCCGTTTGATCTTCGATATCGAACGCAGAAGCAAGTTAAGTCCTTTGGTTGACAGGAAGTTTGGTTGAGATGGGATAATCACACTGTCTGCGGCAACGAGCGCATTGATCGTCATCATTCCCAGAGATGGCATACAGTCAATGAGGATGTAGTCGTAATTCTGTTTCATACCTTCGATGGCGTTTTTCAGAACATACTCACGGCTCATTACATTGAACAGTCCTGTTTCTATGCCGGAAAGTTCAATGTTTGAGGGGAGTAAATCCACACCCTCTTTGTGCTTGATAATCGCATTACCCGAAAGCCGTTCATCTTCCATGACCGACTGCATAAGGGACGAAAGCGACACATCAAGAGCGTCCGGATTTTTCACTCCGAGGCTCACCGTCAAGCTACCTTGTGGGTCAGCATCGACCAGCAAAACCTTTTTACCGGCAGCTGCAAGACCCACGCCGAGGTTGACTGTGGTTGTTGTCTTACCAACTCCGCCCTTCTGATTTGTGATGGCGATCACCTTACATTTTTCCATGGGGTTATCCTCCTTTCAAAGTATTGAATCATTGCTGATCCACGAAAGCCTCAAAATACCTTTTGGGGCTTTCGTCGCTGCATTTCATTTTTCCTCGAACCCTAAATGCAGAAAAGGAAGTCATCAGATGCCCGATAGCGAATCGGGTCCATGGGAATCTCACCCCCGCCGGGTACTCCGCCGGTTCCGTAGAAAAGTATCATTATACCCTAAGCCTGTCGTGGCCGTATCCGTAGCTGCCAGATATTTCAGAATGGTTTCGGGGTCGCTCTCCACCTTTTGTCCCGCTGATACCGTTAGCGGCAGGTGGGTCTTGGCGTACCTTCATTTGGCTGTTGGCTCAAGGAATGTATCTGATGAATGTATATGAAATTTTCAAGGTTCCCGGAAGGCTTTTCGCCTTCTCACTTTCTCTTTGCCGAATTTTTTTGCGAGATTCCCACACTTTTTCAAAAAAATTTTTTGTGCCGGTTCCAGAAAACAAAAAAGCGCCCACTGCACCTGTTTAGTAGGCGTAGTGAGCGCAAAAAATAAGACCCGGTGATTTCTCACCGAGTCTCATATCTGAATATATAGTTTTCAAAAAAACAGCCCCGCAGAATCACTTCTGCGAGGCTGAAATTCAATCGCACATTTTTCTCGGCATCCGTGGTGCACCCTTGGTGTAAATTGGTGTACGGATTGGTGTACGAGAGGCTTTTTTAGCCCGATCAGGGGGCAATCAATAGAGCTTTGCGCCGGCGGGGATGTGAGGATCAACCATCAGCAAATGCAACTTTTCTTCACCGTTTTCGTGATGCACGGCGGAGATCAGCATACCGCAGGAGTCGATGCCCATCATCGGGCGGGGCGGGAGGTTGGTGATGGCGATGCAGGTCTTTCCAACCAGCTCCTCCGGCTCATAATATTCGTGAATACCACTCAAAATGACCCGATCTACGCCGGTTCCGTCGTCCAAAACGAACTTTAAGAGCTTTTTGGACTTCTTCACAGCTTCGCATTCCTTGACCTTTACGGCACGGAAATCACTCTTGGAGAAGGTGTCAAAATCGACCTGATCCTCAAACAAAGGCTCAATCTGAACATTGGAAAAATCAATTTTTTCCTCCACAACGGGAGCCGTCTGAGCAGCCTCCGCAGGAGCCGAAACTTCCTTGGAAACCTTCTTGTCAGAGTCCAAAGGTTTCATTGTGGGGAAGAGGATCACGTCGCGGATCGAGTCGGTGCCGCAGAGCATCATGGCGCAGCGGTCGATGCCGAAGCCCAGACCGCCCGTCGGGGGCAGGCCGTACTCGAGCGCCATGACGTAATCTTCGTCCATCATGTCGGCCTCGTCGTCGCCGTTGGCGCGCTTTTCCGCCTGCGCCTTGAAGCGCTCGTACTGATCCATCGGGTCGTTGAGCTCGGTGAAGGCGTTGCCCATCTCGCAGCCGCAGACGAACATCTCGTAGCGCTCGGTGAGGTACGGATCAGACGGACTGCGCTTGGCAAGGGGGCTGACCTCGACGGGGTACATCGTGATGAAGGTCGGCTGAATGAGCGTTTCCTCGACCTTCTGGTCGAAGGTCTCATACAGGGCGTTGCCCCAGGTCTTGTCCACGCCGTCCATATCAACGCCAACGCTCTTGGCAAGCGCAACAGCTGCCTCAGCGTCGCCCTCGATGGCCATGAAGTCTGCGCCGGTCACGTTCTTGACGGCCTCCGCCATCGTAAGACGCTTCCAGGACGGCGTCAGGTCGATGTCCTGGCCGAGCCACTGGAGCTGATAGGTGCCGAGAATTTCCTTTGCCGCGCCGGAGAGGATCCCCTCAAGAATATCCATCATGCCGTCGAGGTTCGTGAACGCCTGATACAGCTCGCAGGTGGTGAACTCAGGGTTGTGCTTGGTGTCCATACCCTCGTTGCGGAAGATGCGGCCGACCTCGTACACGCGCTCCATACCGCCGACGATCAGGCGCTTCAAGTGCAGCTCGGTCGCGATGCGCATATACATGTCGATATCAAGGGTATTGTGGTGCGTGATGAAGGGGCGCGCGTTCGCGCCGCCCGCGATGGGACTCAGCACCGGCGTTTCGACCTCCATAAAGCCGAGGGAGTCGAGATAACGGCGCAGGTAGGCGACAAACTTCGAGCGGATCTCGAAGTTGCGCTTGGACTCGGGGTTGATGATGAGGTCAACATAGCGCTGGCGGTAGCGTGCTTCCTTGTCGGTCAGGCCGTGGTACTTCTCCGGCAGTGGGCGCAGGGACTTGGAGAGCAGCGTGATCGTCTTCGCGCGCACGCTCATCTCGCCGCGCTGGGTGCGGAACACCTCACCGTCGACGCCGACAATATCGCCGATGTCGTACTTCTTGAAGCGGTTGTACTCCTCTTCATCCATCTCGTCCTTGCGGGCGTAGAGCTGGATGCGGCCGGACTTGTCCTGCAAATCGCAGAAGCTGACCTTGCCCATGCCGCGCTTGCTCATCAGGCGGCCCGCGATGCGGACCTCGCTGCCCTCAAGCGCGTCGAAGTTGTCCTTGATGTCCTGGGCGTGATGCGTCACATCAAACTTGGTTTCCTGGAAGGGATCGCGGCCCTCGGCGCGAAGCGCTGCGAGCTTGTCGCGGCGCACCTGGAGGATCTCGCTCAAGTCCTGCTCGGCAGCCGCGGTGTTCTGGTTTCTTTCTTCAGCCATGGTATTTTTACTCCTACTCTATATCAATACAGCTTAGCGTTCGATCTTGACAACGCGGTAAACGATGGTGCCGACGGGGGCGTCCACGCTGACCTCGTCTCCCTCTTTTGCGCCCATAAGTGCCTTGCCGAAGGGGGAATCCTCGGAGATGGCGTGATGCATGGGGTCTGCCTCCTGCGAACCGACGACCTTGTACTCGGGCATCTCGCGGCCGGTCTTTACGTCTGCGACCGTCACGCGGCAGCCGATGCCGACAGCGTTGGTGCCTGCGTCGCTCTCGTCGACGATGACGGCGTGCAGCAGGATATCCTCGACCTCAGCGATGCGGGAGTACAGCTTGCCCTGCTCGTTCTTCGCTTCATCATATTCGCTGTTTTCGCTCAGGTCGCCGAAGCCGCGCGCCTCCTTGATGAGATCCGCCACTTCCTGTTCACGCACGGTTTTGAGGTAGGTAAGCTCGTTTTGCAGCTCTTCCTTGCGCTCCGCGCTCATCTTGTACTCTTTTTTCATATTGAGATCGTTCCTTTCTTTCGCGCCGACGGAAAATGTGCGGCGCGCACACGAATACCATTTTAGCGAAACAATTATAGTAATTTCGTTTCGTCTTGTCAAGGCAGGTTTGCAGTTTCCCCCGCTTTGGGCAGAAATTTCACATCTTTCACCCAAATTTCGTCGGCGCGGCGGACAAGCGCGGCATACAGCGCGCAGATCAGCTGGTTTTGATCCCAGTCCGGCGCCGCATCTTCGATCTCCGCCGCCCCGTATTCCACCTTGAGCAGCACTTCGGCAAGCGGCAGCACCGCGCCGAAGGGCGGCGGCACATCGTCAAAGCAGACTGCAAGGTCAGAGGCAAGGTGCTCGCCCCGCTGTACCTCGTAGACGCTTGCGCCGCAGTCCCAGCGCAGCGAGCGCGCGATGCGCTCCTGTCCCGGCGTGCAGAGCGACAGATAGCGCACGTCCCGTGCAAGCTCACGCGCCGCCGCTTCGAGCGCCGCGCTCGGCGCGGCGGAAAGCAGCGCAATGCGCGCACATTCCGGGCGCAACCCTCGCTGCGCCATCGCGCAGCGAACGATCTCTGCCGCCTTCGCCTGCCGCAGCGCCCAGTCAGAGGGCGGCAGAATGCCAAAGCGCGCAAATGCGCTCTTACAGGGGTAGTCCTTTGGAAACACGGCATAGCGCACACGGCGCCATTTCAGATATTTTGCCGCGCGACGCGCCGAAAGGCGCGCCGCCATTCCCTCTCCGCGCGCAATATACACTGCGCAGAAGCGCACGCCGCACAGCGTGTGCGCGCCGTTTTTCTCCCCCGCGTCCCGATAGCTGACCAAACCCAACAACCTTCGTCCCTCCCGCAAAAAAAGCTCCCCGCCAATATATGGCGGGGAGCGATTGCGTTATGCGCTTACCAACCCTTGATGTAGTTGGTGAGGTAGTTGAGCGGGTTGACGATCTTGCCGTTTTCGGTGATCTCGAAATGCAGGTGCGGGCCGCTGCTCACACCGGTCGTGCCGGTAATGCCGACGACCTGCCCCTGGGCAACATAGTCGCCCACGTTGACTGAACGGGAGGACAAGTGCTGATAGGTCGTGGTGTTGCCGCTGCCGTGGCTCACGACAACGTAGTTGCCGCGGTACTTGTTGTACGCCGAGATGATGACGGTGCCCGCCTTGGCGGCGACGGCCTGCGTCGTGTAGCCCACGCGGCCGATGTCGATGCCCGCGTGGTTCGTCGACGCGCCCGCGATGCCCGTGTAGCGCGCGCCGAGCGGCGAGGTGATGTATCTGCTTGAGCATGGCCAGATGTAGCCGCCCAAAGTCGCGGTGGTATCGCCGTTCTTGGCGGCAAGCTCTCTCGAAAGGCGGACGATCTCCGCCTGCTGACGCTCCATCGCCGCGTCCTGCTCGGCGATCACCTGCTTGTACTGTGCCTCGTTCGCCTTGAGGTCGGCAAGCACCTTTTCCGCCGCCGCGCGCTGGGTGTTCAGCTCGTTCTTTTTGGTCACGAGCGTTTCCTTGGCGGTCTGCTGCTCGGCAAGCGATGCTTCAAGCGTCGCCTTCTTCTGCTCGATCTGCTCGCGCAGAGCACGCAGATCGTCGATGACCTTCTGGTCGCTGTCCATGATCTCGCTGATAAAGTCCATGGCGCTCAGCAGGTCGCTAAAACTCGCAGCGTTGAAAAGCACCGACCAGTACGACACCGTGCCGCGCTCTTCCATGGAGCGCACGCGCGCGCAGAACTTTTCGTACTGGCGCTTTTCTTCCTCTTCGTTTTCGCGGATCTCCTGCTCGGTCTGCTCAATGAGCGTTTCGTACTCGCTGATGAGCGACTCCACGTTCCTGATCTCCGACTGGAGGATGTTGATCTGCTTGTCGATATTCTCCTTTTGTGCAAGCGCGGTGTTCTTGTTGTTCTGAATGGATTTGAGTTCCTTTTCAAGCTGCGCCTTTTCCGAGTTCATGCCGCTGAGCTCATCTTTGAGCTTGTCGATGTCCGCCTGCGTGACGGCGGAGGCCTCCTGCACCATGGAAAGCGGCGTCAGCTCCGTCATCGTCAGCGCCAGAACAACGGCAAGGGCAAGCGCAATGCGTGCGATTTTTCTCTGCTTCATCGTCCGCCCCCTTTACACGCGCAGGAACTTGCGGATCGCGGTCAGGCTGCCGCCCACGCCGATGAGGATACCGGCGGCGGCGAAAATAGCCGCAACGGGCTGCCAGATCGCCGTAAAATCGACGATCGTCAAAAGCTGCAGCCGGTCAGACATGGCAAGACTCTTGGCGACCGACTCATAGAGCAGCCATTGCAGGCCAAAGCCAAGCACCGCGCTGAGAAGGCCGATCATAAAGCCCTCGTACACAAACGGCCAACGGATAAAGCCGTTCGTCGCGCCCACCATCTTCATAATGGCGATCTCGTCGCGCCGGTCAAAGGTCGTGAGCTTGATGGTGTTGGAGATGATAAAGACGGACACGAGCAGCAAGATCGCAATGAGCGCGATACACACAACGCCCGCAATGTTGCGCAGCGTGATCAGGCCGCCGGAGATGTCCTCGTCCACGCGCACCTTGGCAACGCCGTCGACATTGTCGAAGATATCCTGCGCAGTCTTGCCGGAAATGCTCAGATCGTCAACATAGACAGCATAGCGGTCGCGCAGAATCTCGGGATCGAGATTCTGAAAAAGCTCGTCGCCCTCATACTTTTCTTCGAAGGATTCGATCGCCTCTTCCTTGCTGATAAAGACGCATTCCTTCACATTGTCGCGCTGCTCGATGGCGCGGCCAACAGCCTTGGTCTGCGCCTCATCGCAGTTTTCATCTACGAAGGCAAGGATCTCGTACTCGCTCTCAAGCTTTTGCATCTGCACCTGCGCGTTGTAGGCCACGAGCGAAAACGTCCCCATGACCACAAGGCAGGCCACCGTGATGCCCACCGCCGCAAAGGACATGAAACCGTGCGAGAACATGTTGCGCATGCCCTCGCCGAAAAAGTAAGTAAAATCGTGTTTGCGCATAGCCTTACCTCGCGTTGTAGCCGACGCCGTCAACATCGCTCATGATGAGTCCCTGGTCGAGCGTGATGACGCGTTTTCTGAACTGGTTGACAAGATCCTTCTCGTGTGTGACGACGACCATCGTCGTGCCGAGCTGATTGATGCGCTCCAAAAGGCGCATGATCTCCAGTGAGCGCGCGGGATCCAGGTTGCCCGTCGGCTCGTCGGCGATGATGGTGCTCGGGTTGTTGATGAGCGCGCGCGCGATGGCCACGCGCTGCTGCTCGCCGCCGGAGATCTCGTTGGGATAGCGGTCGGTCTTTTCCTCCAGTCCCACCAGCTCAAGCACATAGGGAATGCGCTTTTTGATCTCGCGCGGCGACGCGCCCACGGCGCGCATGGCAAAGCTCAGGTTTTCGTAGACCGTCTTCTTCTCGATCAGGCGAAAGTCCTGAAAGATAACGCCGACCGAACGCCGCAGCAGCGGGATCTGCCGCTCGGCAATGTTCGTCAGGCTGAAGCCGTTGACGGCGATCTGCCCCTCTGTCGGCGTGATCTCGCCGGTGAGCAGCTTGATGATCGTGGATTTTCCACTGCCGCTCGGGCCGACAAGAAAGACGAACTCTCCGTCCTCGATGCGCAAGGAAATGCCCTTGAGCGCCGCCGTCCCGGTTTCGTATTCTTTTACTACATCGCTCAGCCGTATCATGCTCTTCCCTCAGTTTCCGGCAGGTTCTGACTCGATCCCGCAAAATTTCAGCTTTTATTATAGCGCGCCGCGCACGCAATGGCAACAGATAATTATGTAAACTCTCATTTTTTTGGCGAAAAAGCGCAAAAAAAGGGCTGCCCGAAGGCAGCCCTGAAAAACTTCTTGCGTTACGCCTCAATGCCGCGGGACGCGAGGTACTTTTTGACCATGAGCGCGACCTTGAAGGTGATGGCGTCGTCGAACTCGCGCAGGTCAAGCCCCGTGAGCTTCTTGATCTTTTCAAGACGGTAGACAAGCGTATTTCTGTGGACGAACAGCTTGCGCGCCGTTTCAGAGAGGATCAGGTTATTCTCGAAGAACTTGTTGATCGTGAAGAGCGTCTCCTTGTCGAGCGCATCGATCGGGTTCTTCTTGAAAACCTCCTGCAGGAACATCTCGCACAGCGTCGTCGGCAGCTGATAGATCAGGCGGCCGATGCCGAGATTTTCATAGCTGATGATATATTTTTCCGTATCAAAGACCTTGCCGACCTCGATGGCCATCTGCGCTTCCTTATAGGACTTGGCAAGGTCGCGCAGGTGCGTGGCCACGGTGCCGATGCCGACGACCACCGTGCTTTCGCCGTTCACGCGCAGCGCTTCTTCGATCAGTGCGGCGGTCTTTTCCAGATCGCCCATCTCCACGTTCTCGCCCAGCTGCTGCACGAGCACCACATCGTCCTCACCCATGGAGAGGACAAAGCTCGTCTGCCGGTCGGGGAAGATGTTCTGCACCGCCTCGACAGGCACCGCATCGGCCTTATCGTCCGTGCGGCGGATCACAAACACGCCGCGGTTGAGCTCTGCTTCCACGTGCAGCTCCTTGGCGCGGACGTAAATGTCGCTCAGGAGAATATTGTCGGAGAGAATGCTCTTGACGAACGACGTTTTGTCGTGCTTTTCCTCGTAATAGCTCTTGGCGGTGTTGAGCGCAACGGTCGCCATGCTGCACACCGTGGCACTGAGGGCATCTTCGCCGCGGGTAAAAGCGGCAAAGTCGAACTGACCGCCCCAACCCTCGAGCGCTTTGAAGGTCTTGCCTTCGAGCGCCGTGCAGACGCCCTCCGCCTCATTGATGGGCTGAACCAGGTGCGGCCAGCGCTGGCCGATCTCCGGCAGGTCGGTGCAGGCGATGACCGTACCCTCGGAGTCGATCACGCCAATGACCGTATCGGTCGTTTCCTTAAACTGCAAAACGATGTTCTGAAAAATCCTACCGGACATATTCCGTGCCTCCTTGATGTATTAGGGAGTTTGTGCATTTTGTCAACCTGATAAGGATATTATACTGTCTTCTTCTGACATTTGCAAGGACTTTTTTATCTTTTCACCAATTTTTTTTACGTTTTTTAGGCATTCTGTAAATGTCAAAGTTTCCCTCGTCAATTCCCGGCCGTTTTCCCTTGGGCAAAATGCCCACTTGCCCGCAGATTTTCGATCTCCTGCGCCGTGAGCAGGCGGTATTCCCCTTTTCCGAGCGTTTCGTCCAGCACAAGTGCGCCCATGGAAAGGCGCTTGAGATAGACGACAGGTTTTCCCCGTGAGGCAAGCATTCGTTTGATCTGGTGGAACTTTCCCTCGTGTATGGTAATGAGCGCTTCGCTCTGCGCGCCGCTTTCAAGGATCTCGAGCTTGGCAGGCAGGCATTCAAGGCCGTCGCCGAGCGTGATGCCCGCGGCAAAGGCAGCGCAGTCTTCCGCCGTCAGCGCACCGTCGGTGCGGGCAAAGTAGACCTTGTCGACGTGCCTTTTCGGTGCGAGCAGGTCGTGGGCGAGCGCGCCGTCGTCGGTGAGCAGCAGCAGGCCCTCGGTATCCTTATCGAGCCGCCCGACAGGGAAAAGCCCGATCTTGCGATATTCCGGCGCAAGCAGATCGAGTACGGTCTCTCCGCGGCCGTCCTCAGTCGCCGACAGCACGCCCGCAGGCTTGTGGAGCATCACATAGGTGTGCGCGCGGTATCCGATCTCTTCACCGTTCACGCGGATGCGCGCGCTTTCCGGGTCGCATTTCTCCTCCGCGCTCGCGGCAATGCGCCCGTCGACGAGCACGCGCCCATCGCGCACAAGGAGCTTGACCTCGCGGCGCGAATAGCGCCCGGTGGAGGCGATGATCTTGTCGAGTCTCTGCTGTGCCATGGTGATTTCCGCCTTTCTGTATGCTAAGAGGTAGTGTAGCATACTTTTGCCGCCGGTGGAATAGCTTTTGAGAGAAAGGGTGTGGTCGCTTCATGTTCATCATCACCGCCAGGTGTTCCAAGCGCCGGATCGTCAAGATCCTGCTCGTCTTTGCGCTCCTGCTCGCGCTCTTTTTCGCGCTGCGCGCATGCAGGCATTCCGCTCCGCCGCCCATCGCCGCCGGAACGAATGAAGAGCGCATCTCCTATCTTTCCTCCCTCGGCTGGGCCGTCGCCCCGCAGCCGATCGAAACGCTCAGCATCACACTGGGAGAAACGCTCGAGGAGCCATATTTAAGCTACAACGCGCTCCAGCTTGAGCAGGGCTTTGACCTCACGCGCTATTGCGGGAAAACGCTCTCCCGCTACACCTATGTTGTGACGAATTATCCCGATCCGGCGCGTCCCTGCCAGCTGAATCTCTATGTCTGCGACGGCGTCGTCGCTGCGGGCGACCTCGTCTGCACCGGCGAAAACGGCTTCGTGGCGGGGCTTGCCTTCCCCGCCGGCTGAGTGCGTTTCCGCCTTTTCCCGCGCCCTCGCCGAGAGGGCTTTTTCTTTTGACTATTGCGCGCGGCTGTGGTATGATTCTGACGAATTGATACAAAGGAATCGGCCCATGGAATTTTACACACTTGCCAGTTCGAGCGCCGGAAACGCAGCGCTCGTCTGCCACGAAAACACCCATATTCTGATCGACGCGGGCATCTCCTGCCGCCGCATCACGCAGTCGCTCGCGGCGCTTTCCCTCACGCTCGATGATCTGGACGGTATCCTCATCACGCACGAGCACATCGACCATGTACGCGCCCTGGGTACGCTGCAAAAAAAGCACGCGGTCCCGCTCTACGCAAGTTTTGGCACCGCCGCGGCGATCAGCTATCCCGCGCCGTATCTGCATGCCTTTGCCGCGGATGAGACCTTTGCCATCAAGGACTTGCAGATCCGCTCGTTCCGCACCTCGCACGATGCAAAGGAAAGCGTCGGCTACCGCATTGAGAGCAGCGACGGCTCGCTCGCCGTGCTGACCGACACCGGCTTCATCACGGACGACGCGCACGATGCAGCGCTCGGAGCGGACATGCTGCTGCTCGAGTCGAACCACGATGTCATCATGCTCAAAAACGGCGACTATCCCTATTATCTCAAGCAACGCATTCTCGGCGAATGCGGGCATTTATCCAACGAAGCTGCGGCGGAATTCGCCGTGGAATGCGTCCGCGCCGGCACGAGCGACATTCTGCTCGCGCACCTGAGCGACGAGAACAACTCCCCGCAGCTTGCCGAATACACCGTCGGCCGTGCGTTGCAGGCAAGCGGGCTGAGCGTCCGCCTCTCTGCCGCGCCGCGCGACACCATCAGTGAGGTACATATATGCAGAAGATCACCGTCCTTTGCGTCGGAAAACTGAAAGAGGCCTTCTATGAGCAGGCCGTGAAGGAATACGAAAAGCGCCTCTCGCGCTATTGTAAGCTGGAGCTTCTGGAGCTTTCCGAGCAGCGCCTCGGTGACGAGCCGAGCGAGGCGGAGATCCGTCAGGCGCTCAAAAAAGAGGCTGCGCTGGTCGAGCAGAAGCTGCCCAAGGGCGGCGCGCTCATCGCCATGTGCATCGAGGGGCAGGAGATGAGCAGCGTGGCGCTGAGCGAAAAGATGCAGCAATTTGCCGCGCGCGGCGCCTCACAGCTGACATTTCTGATCGGCTCAAGCTTCGGCCTTGACGAGGACTTAAAGAAAAAGGCTGACCTGCGTCTTTCGATGTCGCCGATGACCTTTCCGCACCACTTGGCGCGCGTAATGCTGCTCGAGCAAGTTTACCGCGCCTACCAGATCGAGACAGGAACGAAATACCACAAGTAACACAAACCATCTACAAAAGGAGGAACCGCCCATGTCAGATGAAGTGAAGCTCACCTGGGGCAAGACAGAACATGACCTTTCCGAGCGCTGGCCCAAGGACGCCGGCGGCAAGAACGAGCAGCCCGCGTTCTTAACGCGCGTGATGGATACAAATGCAGAGGCGGATATGCTCTGCTCCATGCTGCGCGCCTACGGCATTCCCGTGCTGCGCAAATACGAGGGCGACGGCGCCTTTGGCAAGGTGGTGCTCGGCACGCCCGGGCACGGCACGGAGCTGTACGTCCCCGCGTCCATGCTCGAGGACGCGAAGAATCTGATCCGCCCCATCGACGAAATTCCGGAACAGGAGGATAAGCAATGAATTACCGTCAGGAATATGAAAAGTGGCTCGCCTCTCCCGCGCTGAGCGAGGAAGAACGCGCTGAGCTCAAGGCCATCGCAAACGACGAAAAAGAGATCGAAAACCGTTTTTACGGCCCGCTCGAATTCGGCACCGCGGGTCTGCGCGGCACGATGTATGTGGGGCTTCACAACATGAACCGCCACGTGATCCGCTGGGCGACGCAGGGCTTTGCCAACGTGATCCGGGCAGAGGGCGAGGCCGCCATGCAAAAGGGCGTTGCCATCTGCATGGACTGCCGCAACCACTCGACGGAATTTGCGCGCGAGGCAGCCTGCGTCATGGCGGGCAACGGCATCGCCGTCAGACTCTTTGAGTCGCTGCGCCCCACGCCCGAGCTTTCGTTTGCCGTGCGCGAATACGGCTGCACCGCGGGCATCAACGTCACCGCCTCGCACAACCCCAAGGAGTACAACGGCTACAAGGTCTACTGGTCGGACGGCGCGCAGCTGCCGCCCCAGCACGCCGCCGCCATCGCAAGAGAACTCGAGACGATCGACATTTTCACGGGCGTTACGTCCATGGACTTTGACGAGGCGGTGCAAAAGGGTCTCATCACGATGCTCGGCGCAGACTGCGACGAGCGCTTCATGGCCAACGTCATGAGCATGGTCAACGACTATGATACCGTCAAAAAAGTCTCGGGCGACTTTAAGCTTGTCTACACGCCCTTCCACGGCTGCGGATACAAGCTCGTACCCGAGGCGCTTACAAAGCTTGGCATCAAGCACCTTCTCTGCGTGCCCGAGCAGATGGTCATCGACGGCAACTTCCCCACGGTCGTCTCCCCGAACCCGGAGAATCCCGAGGGCTTCTATCTCGCCATTGACCTTGCCAAGAAAAACGACGTCGACTTTATCCTCGGCACCGACCCCGACAGCGACCGCGTCGGCATCATGGTGCGCAACCGTCAGGGCGAATTTGAGCCTGTCACCGGCAACCAGACGGGCGTTCTGCTGCTCGACTATCTCATCGGCGCGATGAAGCGCGCAGGCAAGCTGCCTAAAAACGCCGCCGCGCTCAAGACCATCGTGACAACCGAAATGGCGCGCGCCGTGGCGGAGGCGAACGGTCTTGCCTGCTATGATACCTTCACGGGCTTTAAGTTCATGGCCGAGAAGATGAACGAGCTGGAAAGCGCGGGCAAGAACACCGTCATCTTCTCCTATGAAGAGAGCTACGGCTACATGATCGGCCATTATGTGCGCGACAAGGACGCCGTCACCGCCTCGCTCCTCCTCACGGAGATGGCCGCATGGTACTACGCCCAGGGCATGACGCTTTTCGACGCGCTCGAGGCGCTCTTCAAAAAGTACGGTTTCTTCGGTGAAAAAACCTTTAACCTCGTCATGCCGGGTCTCGACGGCGCGGAGAAGATGGCTTCTCTCATGAAGTCCCTGCGCGAAACGCCGCCGCGCGAGATCGCGGGCGTTCCGGTCGCCGTGTACAAGGATTACGCAGACGGCACCGCGCGCGACGCCGCGAGCGGCAAGGTGACGAAGATCGCGCTCGCCGGCTCGAACGTGCTGCGCTTTGAGCTCTCCGACGGCACGCACATCGTCGTGCGCCCGAGCGGCACAGAGCCGAAGATCAAGGTCTATGTGCTCACCAAGGGCGCGGACGCGCAGGAGCGCGACGCGAACCTTGAAAAATACGCCGTCTGGGTCAAGACCCTCGCCTGAGTTCCCCGTTTCCCAAAGCAGCAGAGGACGGCGCGGCACCGCGCCGTCCCCCGCTTATTTTTGCCTCACCGCGGCGAAAGGATGAATACGCCCTATGACTCTGCTCGCTCTCTACTGGTCTATTATGATCGCCTGCTACCTCATCGCAGGCAAGCTACGCCGCCATAAGGACCGCTTTCATTTTCTGGACAAGCTCACGAGCTTTTTCATCTATCTGCTCATCTTCCTCATGGGGCTGCGCATGGGCGCAGACGAGGAGGTGACGTCGAGCCTCGGCAGCATCGGCGTGCAGGCGCTGTTCATTACGTTCCTCACGGCCGTCGGCAGCATGCTCGGCGGCACTGCCGCGCGCAAGATCGTGCATCTCAACCGCCGCGCCCTGCCCGTCGGCACGGAAGACAACGCTGCCGAGGAACGCGGCGGCGGGGTCAACACCTCCGGCATCAAGTCCTCGATCATCATTTGCCTGATGGTCGTCTGCGGCATGCTGCTGGGCTACTTCGTTCTGCCGCGGCTCATGGCGCCCGAGCGCTTTGAAGAAGTCTCCAGCACCCTGCTCGTCATCGGGCTTTGCATCATGCTCGGCTCGGTGGGCTTCAGCATGGGACTTGACGGCAGCATCGTGCGCGTCATGCGCGGCGCGGGGCTGGGCGTTGTGCTCGTGCCCATTTTCTCTGTGATCGGCTCGCTGCTCGCCGGCGTCGTCTATGCGCTCCTCTCCCCCGTCACGCTGCGCGAAGGGCTTGCCATCAGCGCGGGCTTCGGCTGGTACACGATGGCGCCGAGTGTCATCTCCGGCGCAGGACACGCGGTCGCGGGCGCGATCTCGTTTCTGCACAACGTGCTGCGCGAGACGATGGGTCTCATCTTCCTGCCGCTCATCGCCAGCAAGATCGGCTACATCGAGGCCGTCACCATTCCCGGTACCGCTTCGACCGACCTGTGCCTGCCGCTTGTGGAAAAGTACTGCAATCCCGAAACCATGGCTTACTCGTTCTGCACGGGCATGCTGATGTGCCTTTCCTGCGCGGCGCTCGTGCCGCTCATCATCGGCGCTTGATCTCCCCCCGCAAGAGCAAAAGCGACGCCCTCTTTCAAAAAGAGAGCGTCGCTTTTTTATGCTTCTTCTCAATGCGGTGCAAAATCAGAAGGTCACGACCTCCTGCTCGGGCTTCGACGTTGTGGTGATCTTCTCAACGTACAGCACGGGGCCTTCGCCCTCGTAGGCGTCGAGATATTCCTTCTTGACCGTCGCGGTGATCTCCACCCAGTCGCGGTTTTTGTAGGCCTTCAGGCTGTCGCCCTTGGCGACGATGCCGACAAACTGAATGTCGTTTTCGCAGCAGGTCATCACAAAGCGGCCGGGACAGTGGATACCGGGGAACTTCTTCGAATGGCACATGATGAGCTTCATGTGCACCTTCTTGCCGTCCCAGCGGTCGGTGTGATCCATCGCGTCAACGTACCAAACGCCGTAGTCGTCGTCCGGAATGTCGATGAGCTCGGGCGTCATGTCGAAGGGGCACTCGTCGCCGGTGAGGTAATCCTCGCTGTTGCCGTCGTTGTCCTCAAGGTAAATGTCCGCGCGGCGGTTGACCATGCGCAGATTCCGCGCGCGCAGGCTCTCCTTGAGCGCATCGTCGCAGCGATTGAAGACGATCATATCCGCATTCGTGATCTTCTCCATCATGAGCTGGCCCATGTTCTTAACGAACAGCTCAAACGTCGGCGCCTGCACGAAGGTCATGATCTGGTAGAGCACCCAGTTGGCGGGCAGCACCTCGCGGTAGAGCTTTTCCATCTGCCACATGCCGTTGTACTCGATGAGCACCTGCTTGGGGCGGTACTTTTTTTCAAGCTCTTTGCAGAATGCGAGCGTCAACTCGTCCTCATCGTCCACCATGACGACGGTGACGTTGTCGAGCGCCTTCTTCTCGTACTCCTCATCGCCCTCTTCGCAGCAGATGAGCAGCGTCTTATCCTCGCGGGCGAAACCGTCTTCTAAAATGCCGTTGATAAAGTTCGTCTTGCCGGAATCCAGAAAACCGGCAACCAGATAAACAGGAATATCCATCGATCACACTCCAAACAGTTCGGCAAGGCCGTTTTCCTTGAGCTCCGCGCCGATGACGCAGAGGCGGCCTGTGTAGTCGGGATGGCCTGCGCGGACCTCGTGCTCTTCGGGCACATAGTCGAACTCGAGCCAGCCGTCCTCACCGTTTACGATGCCCTTGGCACGCAGGATATGGCCGTAGTCGCCGCTGTCAAGCTTGCGGAGCATCTCTTCAAGCGCTTCGCGCGTGAACTTCTTCGGCGTTTCCTTGCCCCAGGAGGCAAAGACGTCGTCGGCATGGTGATGGTGGCAGGAGCATTCAGGATCGTCGCACTCTTCACCGTCGTGGTGATGATGGTGATGCGCGTGCTCGTCGTGGTCGTGATGATGTTCATCATGGTCATGGTGGTGTTCGTCATGCTCATGGTCATGCTCATGGTCATGGTCGTGGTCATGGTCGTGGTCATGGTCGTGGTCATGGTCATGGTCATGGTCGTGGTCGTGATGGTGATGCGCGTGCTCGGCCTCTTCGATCTCGTGCTCATGGCGCATTTTCTCGAGAAGCTCATCGCTGAGCGACACCTTCTCGACCGCAGAGAGAATGGTCTTGCCGTCCAGCTCGTCCCACGGCGTCGTCAGGATAGCGGCGTCGGGGTTCTTCTCGCGCAGCATCGCGGCAGCGGCCTCCAGCTTCTCCTGCGAGAGCTTCTGCGTGCGGGAGAGGATGATCGTGCCGGCGGCCTCGATCTGGTTATTGTAGAACTCGCCGAAGTTCTTCATATAGACCTTGACCTTGCTTGCATCGGCCACGGTGACATAGCTGTTGAGCTTGAGCTCGTCCGGGCACTCGTCCACGGTGCGCTGCACGGCAACGATCACGTCGGAGAGCTTCCCCACGCCGCTCGGCTCGATGAGCACACGGTCGGGGTGGAACTGCTCCACGACCTCCTTGAGTGCCTTGTTGAAGTCGCCGACAAGGGAGCAGCAGATGCAGCCGGCGGACATCTCGGAGATCTCGATGCCGGACTCCTTCAGAAAGCCGCCGTCGATGTTGATCTCACCGAACTCGTTTTCGATCAGCACGAGCTTTTCACCGCTGTAAGCCTCGGCGATCAGCTTTTTGATGAGCGTGGTCTTGCCGGCACCCAGAAAGCCGGAGAAAATATCAATTTTCGTCATAAGAAATACGCTTCCTTCTTTAATATTGATTTCCAAACTTATATTATAATTGGAATTTATGAATGATTCAAGTCTTTTGCGTGGAAATCTTCTAACTCAAGGCACGCTTTCCTCCTGCGTGCGGCACAGTGCGCCGAGTGAGTCGATCAAGCTGCGCACCGCCTCGCGACCGAGCGGCGGGAGCGCGCGGTAGGCCTCGATCAGCGCCTGCTCCTCGTGCGAGCAGACAAAGCTGCCCGCGCGGAACGAATCGCGGTAGAGATAGTTCGGATCAATTTGCAGCGCGTCGAAAAGGCGCAGCAAGACCTCTTCCTTGGGTGAGCTGACGCCGTTTTCATAATTGCTGATAGCAGAGGGCGAAACACCGAGCATCTCCGCCAGAGAAGCGCGCGAGAGCTGAAGCTCTTCACGCCGCAGCCGCATTTGTTTGCCAAAACTCATCCGATTTCCTCCGTCTATGACAGACTACGACAAGATTTGACAGCATTCTATCGCAGAAACTTGTATCTGTCAATTCAGTTTAACAAGAATCTTGTAATTATATTCTTGACATAGCAAGATTCTTGTGATATTTTAATTTTGCTGACAAGAACCTTGTGTTCCGTCGGCATGCCGCGGCAGTCTCCTCCTGCCGATGGCAACCGCTGCCCGCACCGCTCAGGGCAGTATGCTCCCCCGAAAAAAGAGAAAAAGCGCGCTGCCGCTCGACAGCAGCAACGCACAGAACAAATAGAGAGAAAGACAATAACGAGCCGACACCTTGTGTCCGCTCGTTATTGTTTGTTTATCGACAGGCCCTGAAACGAAAAAAGAACGAGTTGATGAAACCATCAACTCGTTCCTGGTGGGGGAAGGTGGATTCGCTTTTCTGTGGAAAAGCCACGCCGGTTGCGGCATGCCACCGGCATACCGCCAAGAGCCGGCTTTCGAATCCTAAGATACAAAAAATTATCGAGCAAACACAAGTGTCTGCTCGATAATGGTGGGGGAAGGTGGATTCGAACCACCGAAGTCACTGACAACAGATTTACAGTCTGCCCCCTTTGGCCACTCGGGAATTCCCCCATATTCAATTATAGTGCTTGTCGGTGGAGCTGGTAGACGGATTCGAACCCCCGACCTGCTGATTACAAATCAGCTGCTCTACCAGCTGAGCTATACCAGCATCTCAGCAACGAACAGGTTGTATATTACCAGACTCCGCGCAATTTGTCAATAACAAAGTTCAAAAAAAGGAGGAAATTTATTGTACACGAAAAACAGGTGCCGGCCGCCGGCAAAGAGGCGCCAGATCACCACGGTCTGCTCGCTCTGCGCGCAGGAGATCCGCGCGGGCGAAACACTGTGGCAGCGGGACGGCGCGACCGTCTGCACAGACTGCTTTCTGCCGTTTGCGCGCGAGGAGCTGCGTCCCTTCGAATACATATTGGGAGAGGAGATGGCGGAATGACCCTGTATCAGATGTCTTTTGTTTATCGCGAGGACGCGCTGCGCTTCCGCATGCGCATCACGGCGCTGCGAGAGCAGGCCAAGGCCGCCCCGACGAGGGACGAGCGCGAGCGCTTCAAGCGGCGGATCCTGGAGCTGCAGCAGCTCCAGCGCCAGTCGTACGAGCTTGCGGAGCTGACGCGCCATTACTATGAGAGGGGGTACTGGCGCAGTGAAAAATACACCTTATAAGATACGCAACAACGAGATCTACGGTGATCTGACCGCCTGGCTGACCGCGCACGCCGGAGACAACGAGAGCGACCTTATGCGCCTCAAGCGCAATCTGCGCCTCGCGCGGGAAGAAGAGCTGACGCCCCGCCAGCGCGAGCTGCTGCGCCTGCGCTACGAGGAAAACATGACCGTAAGCGAGATCGCCGCAGCGATCGGGCGGGACAAGTCTACCGTTTCGCGCACGCTCTCCCGCGCGCGCAGAAGGCTTTACAAATGTCTGCGATATGGGCTATAATAAAATAGAGAGGATTTGGAACTGAAACCCGCGCCGACACATAAGCAGCGGCCGGTGCGACAAAAACGAGGAGGAAAGATCATGCTGCACAAAGCACTGCAAAACAAATGGGTGCGCGTCCTGATCGCGGTTTTTGCAACGTTTCTCTACGCGCTGGGCGTAAACCTTTTCATCGTGCCGATGGGGCTTTATTCCGGCGGTGTGGTCGGTCTCAGCCAGGTCATTCGTACACTGCTCATGCAGCATCTTGATCTGCCCGCGGGCGTGGACATCGCCGGTATTCTGTACTTTCTCATCAATATTCCGGTGCTGTATCTCGCCTGGCGCGACCTCGGCCGCGGTTTTTTGCTGCGCACGCTGATCTGCGTGGGCGCGTCGTCGTTCTTCCTGAGCGTGGTGCGCTCCCCCGCCGTGCCGATTCTGGAAGATCCGCTCGCCTCGTGCCTTGTCGGCGGCATTCTCTGCGGCTTCGCCCTTGGTCTCGCCCTTACCTGCGGCTGCTCGACCGGCGGACTGGACGTTGTCGGTCTGTGCCTGGCCAAGCGCGGCAGCCGCTTCACCGTCGGGCGCTTTTCTCTGGGCTTTAACATCATGCTCTACGTTGCCTGCGCGTTCCTCTTCGACCTGCGCACGGCCATCTATTCGGTCATCTACACGGTGTTCTGCGCGCTGTTTATCGACCGCGGACATCAGCAGAACATCAACGTACAGGTGCTTATCTTCACCAAGGACACTGACCCCGCGCTGCCGCAGCGCATCATGTCCCGCATTGGCCGCGGCCTGACCTACTGGGAGGGCAAGGGAGCCTACACCGGCAGCGACATTCGCGTGCTCTGCGTCTGCGTGTCGAAATTTGAGACAGCAGACTTGCAGGAAACGGTGCACGAGATCGACCCGCACGCATTCTTTATCGTGCAGGAGGGCGTTCGCATCGGCGGCAATTTCATCAGAAAGATCTCGTAAGCCAAACACAGCAGCATCGGAAAAAGGGCGCGCAGCGCCCTTTCTTTTTCAGGGAGGAACATCGTATGGAACAGCACACAATGAAGGTCATCGCAAGGATCCGCTCCGACTTTCCCGAAAAATTCGGCATTCCGCGCCAGAGCGGACTTGTGCCGGAGCTGCGCTCAAAGATCGTCTTTGAACCGGAATTCCGCAATGCCGACGCGCTGCGCGGCATCGAGGGATTTTCACATCTCTGGCTCATCTGGCAGTTTTCCGCCGCCGTGCGCGACACCTGGTCGCCCACCGTCCGTCCGCCGAGGCTTGGCGGCAACGAACGCGTCGGCGTGTTCGCCACGCGCTCACCGTTTCGCCCGAACGCCCTCGGCCTTTCCTGCGTCAAGCTGGAGGGTGTGCAGCACGAGGACGGGCTTGGCGATGTTCTGCTTGTCTCAGGCGCCGACCTGATGGACCTGACGCCCATCTACGACATCAAGCCCTATCTCCCCTATGCCGACGCGCACCCCGAAGCGCTCGGCGGATTTGCTCCCTTGCCAAAGGAAACGATCGCGGTCCGCTGCCCGCCGGGGCTTCTCTCTAAAATCCCAGAGGGACAGCGCGAGGCGCTGCTCGGTGTGCTTGCTCAGGATCCGCGCCCGCAATATCAGCACGACCCCGCACGCGAATACGGCATGAGCTTTGCCGGTTGGGACGTTCGCTTCCGCGTGAACGGCGATACCCTTGAGGTATTTTCTTTAGCGGAAACCAAGCATTGATAAAAATGCCGTTAAAGGAAAAACCTCTCTCGTTAAGCCGGTGTTAAGGCCGCTTCCAAACGCTTGATATGTTCTCTCCGTGCGCTATAATAGCGCCAGATTACATAAAAGGAGCGTATCCACCGATGGAAGTATCCAGCGCATTTGTTGTTGTCATGGGCATGGGCGTCACGTTTGTAGGTCTGTCCTGCATCATCTTTCTGACGCTGCTCATGGGCAAAATCTTATCCCGCCCCGAACCGCCGAAGGCTGAGCCTGTCGTTCCGGCAGCCCCTGCCGTCCCCGCAGACGGGTTGACGGACGAGGTCAAGGTCGCCATCATGGCGGCGATCGCGCAGCAGCCCGGCTTCAATATGGCGAACGTGACAAACGTCAGCATTCGCAAGATTTGAGTTTGTATTCCGCTTCTTCCTTTATACGGCAAAAGGGACGGCCTTGGCCGTCCCTTTTGCCGTATAAAAAATATTCGATTTAGCACAAAATTAGCGGCTCGTATGGTATAATAGGTGCGAATAGTGTGCGGAGGCTTTCTCCGCGCCAATAATCAAGCGAGAAAGGGCAGCAATATGAAAACAAAGCCCAAGCACCTGCGCCATTTTTACGATTTTCTGCTCACCGTGGCAATTCTGGCAATCGCGACGATCCTCTGCACACTGCTGCGCAGACTCGACGACGGCAGCGGCTACGTCAACCTCATTTTTGTGCTGGCGGTCGCGTGCATCTCGCGTTGGACAGAGGGCTTTTTCTGGGGCACGTTCAGTTCGGTATCGGCCGTTCTCTTCGTCAACTTCGTCTTTACCTACCCCTATTGGGCGTTTAACTTTACGATCACCGGCTACCCGCTCACCTTCCTTGCCATGCTGACCGTTTCCATCATGATCAGCGCGATGAACACGCAGATCAAAAAGCAGGAAAAGCTGCGCCTCGAAACGGAAAAGGAAGCCGTGCGAGCCAATCTCCTGCGTGCCATGTCGCACGATATCCGCACGCCGCTCACCAGCATCGTCGGCAACACGGCGGCGATCCTTGACAACGAGGATTCCTTTTCCCCCGAGCAGAAGCGCCGCCTTCTTGAAGATGTGAACGAGGACGCCCAGTGGCTTATCCGTATGGTGGAGAACCTTCTTTCCATCACGCGCATGAGCGGCGGCCAGGCCAAGATCGAAAAGGAATGCGAGGCAGCGGAAGAAATCGTTGCCGTTTCGGTCAGCAAATTCACCAAGCGCTTCCCCAATATCCAAGTTACCGTTGAGGTGCCGGACGAGGTGCTGATGGTGCCGATGGACGCAACACTCATTCGTCAGGTCATGATGAACCTGCTGGAAAACGCCGCCATTCACGGCGGCAACGTCACGCAGATCCGTTTTCAGCTCTCGCGCGAGGGCAGCAGCGCCTGTTTTGCCATCAGCGACAACGGCATCGGCATTCCGAAGGAAAAGCTTCCGACGATTTTCGACGGTGGGCTTTCCGGCGTATCGCACAACAATTTCGACATGAAGAAGAACATGGGCATCGGCCTTTCCGTGTGCTATACCATCGTCAAGGCGCACGGCGGCACGATGACCGCAGAAAATCTGGAATCAGGCGGAGCGTGCTTCCGTTTCTATCTGCCGCTGGAGGAGGGCATCAACAGTGAAATTGAAGGATAAGGTCCTCGTTGTCGAGGACGAACAGAACATCAGCAACTTTATTTCGACGGTTCTCACCGCAAACGACTTTGACGTTCTTATGGCGCAGACGGGTGCCGAGGCGATCTCGATGATCACCTCTCACTGCCCCGATCTCATCATTCTCGACCTTGGCCTTCCCGATATGGACGGAATGAATATCCTCAAAGAGGTTCGCTCGTGGTCGAATCTGCCGATCATTGTCGTTTCGGCACGCACGCACGAGAGCGACAAGGTCACGGCACTCGATTTCGGTGCGGACGACTACATCGAAAAGCCGTTCGGCACGAGTGAGCTGCTCGCGCGCATCCGCACGGCCATTCGCCACACGCGCACGCCGCTCGACAACGGCGAGATCGCCCAGTCAGGCAAGTTCACCGTCCGGGATCTCACGATCGACTACGACAAGCACCATGTGCTCGTCGACGGGCAGGACGTCCACCTGACGCTCAACGAATTCAAGATCGTGGCGCTGCTCGGCAAATATGCCGGAAAGGTACTGACCTACGACTACCTCATCAAGCAGATCTGGGGGCCCAAGGCCAAGGCCGACAACCAGATCCTGCGCGTCAACATGGCGAATATCCGCCGCAAGATCGAGAAAAACCCCGCCTCGCCCGAATATATCTTCACGGAGATCGGCGTGGGTTATCGAATGCTCGAAAACGAAGCTTGATGATAGAGCCGCTCGCGGCTTTATGATACCAGGGCGCGTGCGCGCCCACACACAATCACGCAGACGACTCCTGCCATTTGGGGACGGCAGGGGTCTTTTGCGCATCATCGCACCGCGCAGGCAAGTCCCGCCGCATGATATAAAAAACATCAGCATACCCTCTACCAAAAGAATCTTGGGAGGATATGCTGATGTTTTTTCATTTCAAACGCAACCGGGCACAAAAAGCGGAACGAAAGCCGCCGCGCTTTCTCATTCTCAAGCGCAAATGGCTGACGCTGGCCGCAGCGGGGCTGGCCGCGGCGGCGATCTTCGCCGCCGTCAATTATCCTGCCGCCGTCAGTGCGTCGACTGCAACGCGGCAGCTGCCCATCTACTGTGTGCAGCGTGACCAGAAGGTCTGCTCCATCTCGTTCGATGCAGCCTGGGGCGCGGACAACACGCAGAAAATTCTTGACGTGCTGAGCGAGTACGGCGTAACGTGCACCTTTTTCGTCGTGGGCAACTGGGCGGATCAGTACCCCGAGCAGGCGAAAGCCATCGTCGAAAGCGGCAACGAGCTGATGAATCACTCCAACGCGCACGACCATTTCAATGCTCTCTCCGCTGACGCGATCATTGCGGACGTGAATACCTGCAACGATAAGATCGAAGCGCTGACCGGCGTTCGCCCGACGCTCATTCGCTGCCCGTTCGGCGAATATGACGACCACGTGATCTCCGCCATCCGCTCGATCGGCATGGAGCCGATCCAGTGGGATGTGGAAGCGTTGGCAGCATCTGGAAGCGCCCGCGGCGCAAGCGATACGCGCGCCTTCTGCCGGTTATCCGGGCCAGAAGGCAGGTTCAAAATCCAATTGTTGCAGATACGTCGCCGGATTCATATTTTCCTTAACAGAGTCTTAGTCGTCCCCCATTTGCTGCCCGAAAATATCTCTCGCTTTAAGCGCGATGGATACTTTTTCAATAAATTCATAGTCATCTAAATTCAGCAGGTTTTTTGCCTGACCGATCCGAAATCGGACTGTATTTTCATGCTTTCCCACCTTGCCTGCCGCTCTTTTAACATCTCCGTTGCATTCAAGGTATACAGAAACCGTTTCCAAGAGATCCTGCTTTATTAGCGGGTCAAGAATGCTGCTGCAAAAATTCCTCAGGATTTGATGATTCTTCAGCGGCAGCAGCAACTGATAGACAGACAGCGCATCATATCCCATTGGAGATTTTCCCAATACTCCTCCTATTTCGTCCGCCGAAAGGGCCTGGCGAAATGCAGAAGAAAACTGCTTTACTCCCGCCGCAACCGAGCTGTACCCCATGGAATGCTCTGGCGCATAATAGGAAAAAATCGGCGTCATCTGCTGCAGTATATTGTTGATTTCCCTCTGCCCCTGACAAGGCAGCACAAAAAAGGCTCCCTCCAAATATTTAAAAAGAGGCACTTTGAATTGTATCGCCACATCTTTCTTCAGCATTTGAAGCCGCCGATGACTCAGACCCTGAAAGGTCGCATGCACAACGATGTAGTCAGATTGAACATGCGGTGCAAGGTGCCGGTAAATGTTGCGCTGCTCAGCATCAGAAAGTTCCTTGCTCAGCAGGTGGAAAATTTTATTTTCCAGTAATAACTCTGATTGATCTGATATGATGAGTTCAGAAATATCATGTATGAGCGCACCGTAAGGAACTGTCCCGTCAATGTGAATAATCGGAAAATCCCGCGAATCGGCAAGTTCGATCACACTTTGCGGAAACTGCGGCAAAAACTCATTCAGCGCAATGCAACAAGCACTTCCCATCTGAATATAAAACGAAACTGCATCATATATCTTTGTCTCCATATCTTTATTCATATAGAAGCTACAAATAAAAGCATCTCCGCTTATAATCAAGTCGGCATCCACAAGGGGATTGATCGGACAATCTGTAAAGTTGATCCGCAAAACCTCCCGGTCAAGCCCATTCTTCCCTGCAATTACCTTGGCAGAGTTAAGAATATCCAGCTGTAAAACATCGCTTACCGTAACGCTCACAACAAGCACCTCCTTGCCTTTAATTATGCATCAGTATAATCAAGCCTTCCCAAGATGTCAAATTATACTTGCAGAATAAATGGAAAATTATAAAAATTACAGAAATTTAAATCAAATTTTGTACTATGGCACATTGAAGCGCCTTTGCATATATCTTATAATTTTGTCAAGCAATCCGTAAGGGAATTATTCAAAATAGACAAATTTTGGAGGTGCTTTTTATGAAAAAACTAACTCTTCAGGAAATCAAGGACACTTTGGTTGGCTGCACCATTCTTGGTACAGGCGGCGGCGGCTCTTTAGAGAGCGGGTTAGAGGCCGTCGAAAAAGCCTGGAACGCCGGGCACGAGTTCAAACTGCTCTCCTTCGATGAAATCAACGATGACAGCTACTATGCCAATCCTTATTATTGCGGTTCTATCGTCCCCAAGGGCGATACCAGCCAGAAACGCGGAGACGAGATCGCCACGTCGGTGAAGGCTCTGGAAGAGTACATGGGCGTTCAGTTCGAAGGCCTTGTTTCGATTGAGTATGGTGGCGGAAACACCGGCGCAGTCATGGCCGCCGCAGCTCGTACGGGCAAATACATTGTCGATGCAGATGCAGCCGGCCGCGCAGTGCCGGAGCTTCAGTTTTCCACTTATTATGTGACGGAAAATCCCATCACGCCTTTCTCCGTCGGTACTTCATTCGGCGACATGGCGATCGTCACAAACGTAGAAAATGATGCTCGCGCAGAAGCGCTCTCCCGCTATATGGCAATCGGATCCGGCGGCTTGGTTGGTATGACCGATCACCCGATCAAGGGCGACAAGCTGCGTCACGCAGTCATTCCCAATGCATTGACGTATGCAGCTACTGTTGGTCGTGCCCAAAGAGAAGCCGTTGAGCGCGGTTCCGATCCCATTCAGGCGATCCTGGACACCGGAAAGGGTAAGCTGCTTTTCCAGGGAACCGTCACCGGCGAGTCCGAATGGGGCATCAAGGAGGGCTTTACCGTTGGCACGATTCACATTGCCGGCGAAGGCGCTTTTGCACACCAGACTTCAAAAATCTGGTACAAGAACGAGAACATGGTAATGTGGATCGACGACAAGGTAAATCTCACTTGTCCGGATCTCATTTGCGTGGTGGAAAAAGCTACCGGCTACCCCATCACCAATCCGAACTGCGTCGAGGGAATGGAGGTTGCCGTTCTCGGCTTCCACTGCCACGAGCTCTGGACGCGCGAACGCGCATTGGAGATTCTTAATCCCCGATTCTTTGGATTTGATATGGACTGCGTCTTCCTTCAGGACTGATCGCACAAACCTGCAACGAACTCTTATGATTTAGGGAATGAATTTGTACCGAAATGGACAAGCACTCTTTTTACGCCAACATCTTGCAAAGGGCGGCCTATTTCGGTACAATTCAAACCCAAGCAGTAGATTCGATCACAGTAGGGAAGAATCATCATATGAGACAGAAATAGCCAAATGACGTATTGCGGGAGGCAATAATATGAGTAATAACACTGCAACCAAGGCTCCGTTGGAAGAAAAGTACAACGACTACGAAAAAACTCCAGTCCCCGAAACCGCCAGACAAACATGGTATCAGCAGGGCATGGTATGGCTTGGCGCGGGATTTGGCCTGAGCGGATTAGCTACCGGCGGTGTGCTTGCCGACGGTCTCTCTTTCCGGGATATGCTTTTAGTCAGCATAATCGGATCTATTATCATCACCATCATCGGTACTCTCAATGCTCTTGTTAGCGCGCATACCCATCTTTCTACTTCTTTTACCTGTCGCCGCTCCTTTGGTATACAGGGTGCCAAGATCATCGGCATTATTCTCTGCATCTCCAACTTTGGTTGGTACGCATTTCAGGCAGACCTGTTCGGTACAACGATTGCTTCTGTCATCAAGCACGTTAACGGAAGCTCTGTCAATTCTGTGATTTTTACAATTATCGGCGGTATCACCATGTCGCTGACCGCCATTTTCGGATTTAAGGCGATCAAGCTTCTCAGCGAAGTGGGCTTGCCGCTGCTTGCGGTTCTCTGCGTCATTGCCGTTTGGAAAACAAGCTCCATGATTTCTTTCGGCGACATCTGGAACGCCGGGCCGGTCAGCACGCCGATTACCATTCCCATGGGCATCGCCGCCGTCGTCGGTTCCTTTGCCGTAGGTGTTACAATGGTAGGTGACTTCAGCCGCTTCTCTAAGTCCAAGCGGGACTGCATGATCGGCGTAAGCATCGGTCATTGCTGGGGATACATTCCCATCTTGATGTGCGGCGCATTCTTCAACTACGCTTTCCACAACTGGAATATCGTGGAGATTATGATTCTGTCCCTCGGCTTGGGCCTGTTCGGCGCTCTTGTGTTGATCATCGGTCAGTGGACCACGAACGACAACAATCTGTACACCAGCGTACTGGGTCTTATGAATACTCTGGACGGTATCAGCAAAGTCCCCCGCATGCGCCTGACCCTCATTGTCGGTTTGATCAGCACTGCAATTGCTGCAGTTGGCTTGTATAAATACTTTGTGACTTTCCTCTCGTTGTTAGGCGTGTTCATTACCCCGATTGGCGGTATCCTGATTGCTGACTTCTATATCTGCAACCGGAAAAACTATGACGGCGGCGACGTTCCTCAGGGCATCAAGTGGGACGCCATTGTGTCGTGGGCTGTGGCTTCGTTTGTCGGCGTTACCATGACGGCTCGCCCCGTGGGGCTTGGTTGGTTTGTCGCGGTGGGTGATGTGATCCCCGTTCCCCTGATCTGCATTGCAGTCGCTATGGTGCTGTACGTTGTAAGCCAGAAGCTCCAGAACCGGAAGCTCCAGAATAAGGCTGGTGCAGTTTAATGGACAGCATGCAGCGCGTTCTTTCTTACTTTCGTGAAATCTGCAGCATTCCCCGGCGCTCCGGCGATGAATCAAACGTAGCGCAGTATTTAATCGAAACAGGAAAGCGCCTCGGTCTGGAAGTTGATCAGGACAGCTGCGGAAACGTGGTTCTCCGCAAAGCGATTTCCCAAACAACGCCGCCTACAATTCTCCAGGCTCATATGGATATGGTATGGGAATCGATGGGAACTCCTTATCAAAAGGGCGTATCATTGCGCGAAACCGATGAATGTCTCCACGCAGTCGGTTCGACCTTAGGCGCAGATAACGGAATCGGAATGGCTCTGATCCTCGCACTGATGGAAGACGACACGGTACAGAATATCGAGGGTCTTTTTACAGTAGACGAAGAAACCGGTATGACCGGTGCCAAAGAATTGGACGCATCTCTTGTTTCCGGTACCCGGCTGATCAATTTGGACAGTGAAACAGAAGGGACATTCACCATCAGCGCCGCAGGCGGTCTCAACATCATTTTGAATGCCTCCGTTGAATGTCATAAGCAGTCGCGGTTTCATAACCCCAAGGTCCTCAAGCTCTCTGTATCCGGCCTAAAGGGCGGCCATTCCGGTCTTGATATTGGAACCCCGCACCTCAATGCCATTCAGATTTTGGTTCGCTGGCTTCGCAGCTGCCCCGCTTCAAACTGGGAATTGCTCGAACTGCACGGCGGTACACGTTCCAATGCGATTCCAGTTTGCGCAGAAGCCCTCATTCAGGTCGGTGATACATCTTCAGAAGAAGAATGGAAGCTTGCCGCCAGCGCAATCACCGCTCAGGCAGAATCTGCGGATCACGGGATTCTTCTTCAGACTTCATTTGAGGCACCGATCTGCAAGCAAGCATATACGGATTCCTTCTGCGATCAACTGCTCTCTACGCTTGCCGCCCTGCCTCACGGTGTATTGCAGCGTACCCCGGAAATAATCCAGCTTTCCAGCAATTTAGCCACTGTCCGTCAGCTTGGCGATAATGTTGAAATTGTGGAAAGCCTGCGTGCTTCTTCTCAGGCGTTGCTCAGCGAAGGAAGAGACCTCGTCGTTCACACCGCTGACCGCGCATCGTTTCAATCTTCTCAGCAGGATTACTATCCGCCTTGGGAATCTGCAAAAGATGTTCCGCTGCACGCACTGTTTGCACAAACTTACCAATCATTATTTCAGCAGCCCTGCATTATGGAAAATGTTCATGCCGGTGTTGAATGCAGCATTCTCCAGGAACGTTGCCCCTTCATTCAGGAAATGATTTCTATCGGCCCAACCATTCGCTATGCGCATACAGTTCAAGAAAACGTAAATCTTTCCTCGATCGACAGGGTATACCAGTTGTTAAAAGCAGTGCTGCGGCAGCTTTCTAACTAAAGTAAGGAGAGCAAGCCCATTTCGTGCTTGCTCTCCTTGTACTTTTTCTCATGCTGAAATGCAATTATCCCCTTACTCCTCTTCCCGCTCCGGCCGGTGCCGTTCCGCAGGGTGCAGCAAAAAGCTCCTCATGTAAAGCGCGTCGCCCGTGCAGTGGAAATCGAAGGTCATGCCATCGCCGGAGTCGGTCGATACGCCGATCTCCGCCTGCTTGACGATGTGGTAGTGCGAGCGGATACCGCTTTTGAAATAATCTCGGGTGTAGTTCTTCTCTCCGTTCAAGGGGTACATCTCCCGCAGCTTTTGCAGCGAGCGGCTGTCGGGGTCAAAGTAGAAATAAGTGCCGATCACGGAGGCAGAGGGCCTGAGATACTGCCGCATCCGATCGAGATAGAAGTCGCCTGCGTAGATGCCGTATTCGTTCGTGCTGCAATAGTCGATCAGCAGGTCGACGCAGCCCTTTCGCAGCGGGAAGGTAGTGTTGTCCGCTGCTGCAATGTAAAGGATCTCCGGCTTTGCGGGCAGGCGGTCGATGTAGCCCTTATAAAGCTCAATGATCGCGGGGAACTTGTCCTGCACCACATAGATGTTGCTTGGATCGATCTGCGTCAGCTTCTTGTAAAGGGCGAAAAACGAGTTCAGGTGCGTTTCCATCACAACGCTGCCGCTCGGCAGGGAAAGCTCCTTGATCCGCGTCCCCATCCAGTTGTAAGACTTCTGGATCAATGACACCAGCTCGCTCGGCGCGCTGCGGTACAGTTCGCGGTCAATGTCCGGTTCGTCAAAGGGGTACTTTTCCTCGCACTCGGCGTAGATGATCCCGTTGCGGATCTCCGCACGGTAGCCGCAGCTACAGTGGAGGTCGGCGGAAAAAATAGCGGACATATCCATATCTGCCTTGCTGATCTGGAACGCGCCGCCGCAGCGCGGGCAGCACAGCAGTGAGAGCGCGCGCAACGGCACGCCGGTCGGCGCAAGAGCGCTGCCATGCGGCGCCGCCGCCTGGCGGTTCAGCTCATCAATGAACTCGTTAATCTCTTCTTTGTAGTGCTGATACCGCACACGCTGATCCTCTAACTGTTTCTGATGTGTGCGCAGCAGCGCCACGCAGTCCTCCACCGTGTCCTGCTCCACGCCGCTCGACACGCGCTCGAGCGAGAGCAGCCTGTGCGCCGTTTCGAGGGAAAGCCCCCACTTTTTGAATTGCACGATTCTCTCTAACGTATGGCAGTCCTGTTCATCGAAAAGGTACTGCGGTCCCTCGCCGTCTGGTACGATCAATCCTCTGCGGATATAATAGCGGATCGTGGAGACCGGAACGCCGGAACGTTTAGATGCCTCACCGATTCTCATTTTATTTTTCTCTCCTATCTCTAATAACAGCAGGCGTACAGTATCTTATTCGTATTTTATCATGCAAAAAAGAGAATTTCAAATTCATTTTTTATAAAGATAAAGCTCACTCCACCTTTTGACGAAATATCGGCAAAAGGTAAAGTGAGCTTATCTGTAGCGCGTGAAACGAAAAAAACGGTCTCTTGACATGAACGCGGATTTTCGACTTACAATAGGCTTCACAGTCAAATAACTTTTTAGAAATGATAAGGAGTGAATGCTATGCCGTCGATCAAACTTCCGCCGAGCGAGGCGATAGATGACCTGTACCGCGCCATTCTGAGCCTTCGCAGCGAAGATGAGTGCCATCTTTTTTTCGGTGACCTCTTCACCCGTCAGGAATTGTCCCTTTTTTCGCAGAGGCTGCAAGTTGCACGAATGCTGTCGGACGGCTGCACCTACGGCGCTGTGCGCTCGCAGCTGTCAACCAGCAGTTGTACCATCACGCGTGTCAACACAAACCTGCAATTCGGTACCGGCGGCTATCAGCTCATTCTTGAACGGCTGAACACCGCCGGCACACAGACAGACGAACAGGATCTAAGTCTTAGATGAACTGCGAAACAATGACCGCAGCGATCATCAGAGGAATGTTGAAGGCGATGAAGGTCGGCACGCAGGTATCCCAGATGTGATCGTGCTGACCGTCGGCGTTCAGACCGGACGTGGGGCCGAGGGTGGTATCGGACGCGGGGGAACCGGCGTCACCGAGAGCCGCGGCAGCGCTCATCAGCAGGATGGTAGCAGCGGGAGAGAAGCCGATGTGATCGCAGAGGGGCACGAAGAGGACAGCCAGAACGGGGACAGTACCGAAGGAGGTACCGATACCCATGGTGACCAGAAGACCGATGAGAGTGATGACGATCGCCGCGATGAGCTTGCTGCCGCCCATGATGGAAACGCCAGCTTCGACCAGCTCATTAACACCGCCGGTCGCCTTGATGACGGTAGCATAACCGCCGGCGATGAGCATAACGAAAGCGATCAGACCCATGAGCTTCACGCCACCGGCGAGCTGCTCGTCGATCTCGTTCCAGGGAATGGCGCGGAAGACGATCATGACGGCAAGACCGGCGAGGGAGGACAAAGCGAGGTCTTCGGTGAGGACCTGAGCGATGACGACGACGACGATGGCAGCCATGGTCACATAGTGACGGTAGCCGAGCTCGCCGGTAACAGCGTCGGACGCGGAGGTATCCGCCTCGATCATCTGATAGTCGCGGGGCTTACGATAGAGCACAAACACGGCGATCAGCAGACCGATAATCATGGCAACGGCGAGCACCCAGTTGACCTTGGCGACGTCGTTGACAGTGACGGCCATGCCGTTGGCGGTCAGGTTGTCGCTGATGATGGTCTGGAAGATCAGACCGAAGCCAAAGGGAATGGCAATGTAGGGAGCCTTATGACCGAAGGCAAGGCAGCAGGCCACAGCGCGGCGGTCGAGGCGCATCTTGTTCATCAGCACGAGCATGGGAGGAATCAGGATGGGGATGTAAGCGATGTGGATGGGGATGAGGTTCTGAGACAGGCAGGCGATCAGGGTGATCATGCCGAGAAGCACGAGCTTCTTGGTGCCAATGATCTTGCTCAGCTTCTTGGAGACAATGTCGGCAAGGCCGGTGGTAGCGATCGCCGTAGCGAAGGTACCGAGCAGGATGTAGGCAAGAGCGGTGGTCGCGTTGCCGGAGAAGCCGGACGTGAGCAGGCTCATAACGCTATCGCCGGACGCGGCGTAGATGGGGATACCACCGACAAGACCGCCGGCGATACAGGCGACCAGCATGGCGAGCAGAACGTTCAGCTTCAGAAGGCTGAGTACGCACAGCACGATGACCGATACGGTCACGGGGTTGGTTAAAATACTCATAGATTTCCTCTCTCTCTGTTTTTGTCGATTTGTTTTTCTCCAGTTTTGCGTGGAGCGGGCAGGCGGTGTCTGTCAGGCCGCTTGCCACACTCGGTATTTTAGCATGCGTTTTATGCAAATACAACAAATTCCAGCAAATCTGCAGCCGCTTGTTTTGTGCATTGTAGCACCGGTGCACCGATGCACTAATGCAGGAAAGTAATGTGCTGCTTCTATACGATAACACGTGCAAAATGCGAAATGATACGTTATGATAGTCACACCCATAGCATAGCAATGTATATCTTTTGCCATTAGGTATACTTGCATCTCTCTTGAATGCACACAGATGTGTGAAAAGCGGGCACTTTTCACTCATCTGTGTGTTTTTTCTTTTTTCTAAAACAAACGATAGCATTTGCACTATACAAATTGTAAATTCTATTCACCAAACGCTTTATTTATGAATTTTTATATTGCAAGAGCTGCTTTCTTGTGGTAAAAATATAGCATACACTTTACTAAGGTGGTGAGCTTTCATGCCAACTGTGCAGCAAATGATTGAGCTGAGCGATACTCTGACGAAAACGCAGACGCGTATCTTCGAATACATGCTCAACCACCCGGAGGCCGTTTGCTACGACACCCTGCGCAATACCGCCGAGCGCATCGGTGTAACGGAGGTTTCCGTGCTCAAGGTTTGCCGCAAGCTCGGATGCAGCGGCTATGCCGAGATGAAAGAGGTGTTCCGGCATTACGTCGGCGAACGGCTGAAGGACTCCTTTGACCGCAGCTACACATTGGAAACGGTGGACGACCGTTCCCGCAGCGACCGCGGCGCGCTGCTGCGCTCGATGTTCGAAGCCGAGCAGCAGGGGATCACCGCGCTGGCCGCCTCGATCGGCGAGGAACAGATCTTCGACTGCGCACAGACGTTAATGAACGCGCGCGAGGTGCTGCTCTTCGGTCACGATGTTTCCAAGGTGATGGCAGACTACTTCGCCCACCGCCTGAACTACCTTCGCATCAAGGCGTCAAGTCTCAAGCTCGGCGACAGCGACACGGTGAAAACCTCGCTCTCTATGGCAAACGAAAACGACGTGATCGTGCTCTTTTCGTTCCCGCCGTACTATGAGCCGGTATCCAATGTGGCCCGTTACGCCGCCTATCGCGGGGCAACGATCATCACGATCACCGACAGCAGCGCCTCCCCCGCCGTCACAGACGGGCCGTTCAATTTCATCTGCGGCACCAAGACCAAGTTCTTCTTCAACTCGCTCACCGCGCCGATCTCGCTGATCAACGTGCTCACCTCCTGCATCGCCTTGGAAATGGGCCCGGCGCTCGATCGGATCCTGGACGAGGAGCTGAGCGTATCCCGCTTTATGAGCGGAGAAATTCCAGAAGAAAGTGAGCATCTGAAATGATAACACTGATCCAGAATGCAGACGTTTACGCCCCCCGCCACCTGGGCATGCGCGACGTACTGCTCGAGGGCGGGAAGATCGCCCTCATCGCTCCCTGCGGGGAGATTCCCTCTCGCTTTCCCACGCTGCAAACGGTCGACGCGGCAGGCAAACCGCTCGTTCCCGGATTCATTGATCTGCACGTTCACATCACGGGCGGCGGCGGTGAGGACGGCTTTTCCTCCCGTGCGCCGGAATCCCGCCTGACGGATTTTACCACTGCCGGCGTCACCACCGCCGTGGGTCTTCTCGGAACGGACGGCATCGCCCGCAGCCTGGAAACGGTTTATGCCAAGGCACACGCCCTGACGGAAGAGGGCATGGACTGCTATATGCTCACCGGCGCCTACGGCTACCCCTCCCCCACCCTCTGCGGCAGCGTAGAGCGGGATCTCGTTCTCATCGACCGCGTTGTGGGCGCAAAGATCGCGCTTTCTGACCACCGCAGCTCCGAGATCACCTATGAAGAATTGCTGCGGCTGGCAAGCGCGGTTCGCCGCGGCGGACTACTGAGCCGCAAGGCAGGGCTGCTGACCATTCACATGGGCGACGGAAAAGAGGCTCTTTCCAAGCTCTTCCGTGCATTGAAAGAATCCGAGGTGCCTCTGAGCACCTTCCTTCCGACTCATGTCGCGCGCAACAGCGCACTGCTCGAGGAAGCGATAGAGTGGATCAAGGCGGGCGGGCAGGCCGATTTCACCGCCGGCGAGACCTCTTCCGGCGGCACGGCGCACCTGATGGCATACGCCATGGACAAGGGCGCCGACAGCAGCCGCATGACGCTCTCGAGCGATGCTTTCGGCAGTCAGCCGCGCTTTGACGAGCAGGGCCGATGCACGGGGCTGAGCTACAGCACGAGCCGCGTGCTGCACGATGAGCTTGTAAATCTTGTGCAGCATGAAAGCTTCCCGCTGGAAACCGCCCTCACCTTTATCACCTGCAACCCCGCGCGCGTGCTGCGGATGGAAGCGCAAAAGGGCTGTATTGCCGAGGGTGCAGACGCGGATCTTGTCCTTCTCGGGCAGGCGCTCAGCATCGACGGCGTCTTTTCCCGCGGCAGACAAATGGTCAAAAACGGTCAGGCGATCGTCAAGGGTCGCTTCGAATAAACGATCGGAGGAATTATGATGAAAAAAATCCTATCCCGTACAGTGTCCATCGCACTTGCGATGCTTTTGACGGTCTCCTGTCTGAGCGGCTGCGGTTCCAAGAGCGTGAATACCGCAGAGTATCTTGGCACTTATTCTACCGATGTCACCTCCCTCATTCCCTTCTACCTGCCCGACACCACGGGCAAGAAGGTCATCTCCAACGTCATCGACGGTCTGATCGAGACCGACCGCTTTGGTGCCTTCGTTCCCTCGCTCGCTGAAAGCTGGGAGCACAACGACGATTACTCCGTCTGGACGTTCCACCTGCGCAAGGACGCCAAGTGGTACGACAGCAAGGGCGCAGAGGTCGCGCCCGTCACCGCGCAGGACTTTGTAGACGGCATGCGCTTTGTTGCCGACCACAAGAAAACCAAGAGCGACATGTCCATCATCAAGAGCGTGATCGCCGGCCTCGGCGAATATTACGACACGCTCGTTGACTTTGACGACCCCAACCTGGCGGCGAGCAAAAAGCCCGAAGGCCCGCGCGAAAAGCTGGAAGCACAGTTTGACGACGCCGTCGGCGTCAAGGCGCTCGACGAGTACACCGTCCAGTACACGCTGACCGCGCCCGTGCCGTATTTTGAATCCTTCCTCGTCACTGAGATCTTCCTGCCCAACCACAAGGAGTTCTCCGACCAGTGCGGCACCAAGTTCGGCACCTCCCCCGACCAGCTCCTTTACTGCGGCGCGTATATTCTCCAAAGCTGGCAGCGCAACAAGGAATTTGTCATGGTCAAGAATGAAAACTACTACGATGCCGACAAGGTCAGCGTGGAAAAGATCGTTCTCCAGAAGATCACCGACGGCGCAGCCACGGTCGAAATGTTCAAGCGCGGCGAGCTGACCGGCACCTCCCTCACGGGCGATCAGGTCGAGCATTACATGCAGGATCCCGAATGGGGACAGTATGTGACGCTGCGCGACAAGTCCTCCGTCAACTTCTGGTTCTTCCCGAACTTTGAAAGCCCCAACAGCGAGTTCAACGCCTTCGTGCAGAACGAGGACTTCCGCCTCGCGCTCTATCACGCGCTCGACCGCGTGACCATTGCGCAGCTCTACAACCCCTACGACACCGAGGATATGCTGACCAACCTCATCTGCCCCGAGGACGTCTGCTACGATGAAAACGGCATCGACTACACCGATTACGCTCCCCTCAAGGAGATCAAGGAGCGTGGCGCCGCCACCTACGATCCCGCTCTTGCAAAGGAGTACTTTGAAAAGGCGCTCAGCGCAGTGACCGACGGCAGCGGCAACATTCGCGGCGCAAGCGCCGGCGAGGTCAAGATGGGCCGCACCTTCTCGTTCCAGACCGACGGTATGCTGCCGCTCCAGCTGGTCTACGTACACGGCGCGTCCTCCGACGAGGTCTCCATGGCGCAGATCATCAAAATGAACCTTGAAGAGGTCTTTGGCAGCGAGAATATCGAGGTCATCCTCTCCCAGTTCACGGGCGACAAGTACAACGACGTCATCGCTCCGGGCAACTTTGACTTTGCCTATGATAACTACAGCTTCAAATATGCCGATCCTCTCTCCCAGCTCGACCGCCTGACGACGGGCGGCGCCGTCAACGACGGCCGCTACTCTCTGCCGCAGTTCGACGCGCTGGTGAAGGAGGCCAGTGAAAAGCTCGTCGCCTCCGAGCGCTATGAACTCTTCGCCCAGGCTGAAGGCATGCTCATCAATGGCGGCTACATCATTCCGTGGGAGAGCGGCGGCGGCACTTACGGCATGACCCGCGAGATCCCGTTCACCGCGCCGCGCGGCGGCTTTGGTCTCTCCCGCTTCAAGTATAAGGGCATGCAGCTTTCCGAAGAGCCCATCTCGGCCGAGCAGTACAAGCAGCTGGAAGATGAGTTCTATGAGCAGCTGCTCAAGAGAAATGCCGGCTGAGACGCCGCCGTACCGATATAAAGGGTGGTAACATGGCTAAATATATCTTTAAGCGGACTTTGCAATCCCTGCTCAGTGTTTTCATCGTGGTATTCGTTGTATTCCTGCTGCTGCGCCTGATGCCGACCGACGGCTACTTCACGCGCGACGACTACCAGAACATGAGCGAGGCCGAGCGCGAGATGTACCTTGAGGACATCGGCGCTGTCGGCAATCCGATCAAGCTTTTCGGCAAATTCATGGTCGACCTCTTCCACGGCGACCTCGGCGAGTCCTACGTGCTCCAGCCCCACCGCGCCATTTCGGATATTCTGGCGGAAAAGATCCCCTATTCGCTCTACTTTGGCGTAGTGAGCATGCTCATCTCGCTGGTTCTCGGACTTCTGATGGGCATGGCAATGGCCAAGGGCAAGGGCGGCCTGCCGGATGCGCTGGGCACAGGCTACGTGGTCATCGTGCGCGCCGTGCCGAGCCTTATCTATCTTTTCCTGCTCCAGATCGCCATCACGGGTCTTTTCAAGATCCCCATGATGTTCAGCGAGCGTAATCCCGTCACCTGGATCCTGCCGACGATCTCGCTCTCGCTTTCGAGCATCGCCTGGTATGCCATCTGGCTGCGCCGGTTCATGGTAGATGAGGAAAACCGCGACTATGTCAAGTTTGCCCGCAGCAAGGGCATGAGCGACTGGAAGCTGATGAAGTCCCACGTGCTGCGCAACGCGCTCGTGCCTCTCGCGCAGTATTTCCCCCTGCAAATGCTTCTGACGATCTCCGGCTCCCTCGTGATCGAAAGCCTCTATTCCATTCCCGGCATGGGCGGCCTTCTCGTGGAAGCCATTCAGGAGATGGACAACTCTCTTGTTCAGGTGCTTGTCATTCTGTATTCAACTCTGGGCGTGCTCGGCGTGTTCCTCGGTGATATTCTGATGGTATTTCTGGATCCGCGCATCCGCCTTACGGAAAAGGAGGAAGGATAGTCATGAACGCTGCAAAGCCAAATCTCAAGGTCTCGCTGAGCGAGAGCATGTTCGAACGCATTCCCTTCGACTACGAAAAGAGCGAACTGACCGGCTACTCCAACTACTCCTACTGGCACAGCACCTTCCGTACCTTCTTCAAACAGCGCAGCTCCACGGTGCTGCTGGGCATCATGTGCGCGTTTGTTGCGATGAGCCTGCTCTACCCGCTCATCAGCGAGCTGATCCCCGGCTGGGAAACGAGCTACCGCAACCCGAACTTTGCCCAGACCGGCAGCGCCATGTGGAACCTCTCCCCCTGCAAGGAGCACTGGTTCGGCACGGACAACATCGGCCGCGATATGTGGGCGCGCACCTGGTACGGCACGCGCACCTCGCTGCTACTGGGCTTTGTGATCGCGTTTTTCGACGTGACGCTCGGCACGATCGCGGGCGCGCTGTGGGGTTACGTGCAGCGCATCGACCGCTTCATGACGGAGCTTTACAACATCGTCACCAATATCCCGCAGACGGTCTATCTGGTGCTCTTCACCTACATTCTGCGCCCGAGCTTCTGGACGATCGTGCTCGCCATGTGTCTGACCGGTTGGCTCTCCATCGCGCGCTTCGTGCGAAACCGCGTTGTCGCCATCCGTGAAAACGAGTACAACATTGCCTCCCAGTGTCTCGGCACGCCGCTCTCCCGCATTCTGCTGAAAAACATCGTGCCGTATATCGTCAGCATCGTCATCATGGAGGTCGCGCTGACAATCCCATACTCCATCGGCTCCGAGGTTTTCCTCAGCTACATCAACCTCGGCCTTCCGCTCGACGTTGTGTCGCTCGGCAACCTTGTCTCCGTCGGCAAGAACAGCTTTGAGGTCTATCCCTTCCAGCTGATCTATCCGACCATCATCCTCTCGTTCGTCACGGTGTCGTTCTATATCGTGGGCAACCGCTTCGCGGACGCCTCCGACCCGCGCAATCACATTTAAGGAGGAACGCAGCTATGGCAAATACGATTCTCAGCGTCCGCGACCTCCGCGTCAACTTCAGTCTGCGCGGCAAAACGCTCACCGCCGTGCGCGGCGCGAGCCTCGATCTCTATGAAAACGAAACGCTCGCCATCGTCGGCGAGTCCGGCAGCGGCAAGAGCGTGCTGACCAAGACGCTCATCGGCATGACCGACAAAAACGGTACGATCGTCGGCGGCAGCATCGACTTCAAGGGCACCCGGCTCGACTGCCTTGCGGAAAAAGACTGGCTCGCCATCCGCGGCAAGCGCATCGCCATGGTCTTTCAGGACCCGATGACGGCGCTCAACCCGCTCAAAACCGTCGGCGAACAGATCCGCGAGATGATCACGCTGCACTCCGACCTCAGCAAGGACGCCTCCACGGAAAAGGCGAAAAAGCTGATGGAACAGGTCGGCATCTCCTCTGACCGCTACGGGAAATACCCGCACGAGTTTTCCGGCGGTATGCGCCAGCGTATTGTCATCGCAACTGCGATCGCCGCCGACCCTGAGGTGCTCATCTGCGACGAGCCCACCACCGCGCTCGACGTGACGCTGCAGGCGCAGATCCTCCGGCTGCTGCGCGATATTCAGCGCAGCATGGGGCTGAGCGTGATCTTCATCACTCACGACCTCGGCGTGGTAGCGAATATCGCCGACCGCGTGGCCGTCATGTACGCCGGCGAGATCATCGAAACGGGGCCGACAGAGGAAGTCTTTTCCTGTCCCGTCCACCCCTACACCCGCGCCCTGCTCCGCGCGCTGCCGCAGCTCGGCGTTAAGGGGCAGGCATTGTTCGCCATTCCCGGCACGCCGCCGAATCTCTACAACGACATTCAGGGCGACGCCTTCTACCCCCGCAACCCGGAGGCCATGGAGATCGACCGGCTGGAAGAGCCGCCGATGTTTTCCGTTTCTCCCGGGCACACGGCAAAAACATGGACGATGCACCCCATGGCCATTCAGAAATGGGGCGACCCGCGCAACTACCGCACCCCCGGTCTCGGCAGAGCACCCGCCGCGCCCGAGCCGTATGCGCCGCGCAGCGACGAGCCGCTGCTCTCGGTCAGGGATCTCTCGATCGACTTCGGCTCCGGCAAAAAGGTCTTTCATGCCGTCAATGGTGTGTCCTTCGATGTGTACCGCGGGGAGACGTTCAGCCTCGTCGGTGAATCCGGCAGCGGCAAAACGACCATTGGCCGCGCCATTATGAAGATCATTCCCACCGCCGGCGGCGAGATCCTCTACAAGGGCACGCGCGTCAACCGCCACTTCAGCCGGGAGGAGATCAAGCAGTACCGCCAGCAGGTGCAAATGATCTTTCAGGATCCCATGGCAAGCCTGAATGAGCGCGCCAAGGTGGATTACATCATCTCCGAAGGACTTTATAACTTCAACCTCTTCGAAAACGAAGCCGACCGCAAGGCCAAGGTCTCCCGCGTCATGCAGCGCGTGGGGCTGCTGCCCGAGTTTGCCAGCCGCTTCCCGCATGAATTTTCCGGCGGACAGCGCCAGCGTCTCGGCATCGCCCGTGCGCTCATCATGGAGCCGGAATTCATCATCGCCGACGAGCCGATCAGTGCGCTGGACGTTTCCATTCGTGCTCAGATCATCAACCTGCTCAATGAACTGAAAAAAGAGCACTCGCTCACCTATCTGTTCATCGCGCACGATCTGAGCGTGGTGCGCTTCATTTCCGACCGCATCGGCGTGATCTACAAGGGCGCTCTGATGGAGCTTGCACCGGGCGAAGAGATCTTTGCCCACCCCCTGCACCCCTACACCCGTTCGCTGCTCAGCGCGATCCCCATGCCGGATCCCGCCTCCGAACGGGGCAAGACCTGCACGCCCTACAATCCGTCCGTGCATGATTACAGCGTGGACAAACCGGCCTGGACGGAGATCGCCCCCGATCATTTTGTCTTTGCCAACGCGCGCGAATGCGACGAATACAGGAGGATGCTCGGATGAACGGTACATTATTGATCGCAGGCGGAAACATCGGCGCGACCGAGCAGGGCAAAGCCGACATCTTTGGCAGGTTTTCCGCCCTCTGCGGCGGAAAGCGCGGCAAGGTCATGCTCGCCGTCTGCGCCAGCGGAGAGGCGGAGGAGAGCTTTCGATTCAACCGCGAGTTGCTGCTCTCCGCCGGGATCGGCGAAGTCGTGCTGCTGCCGCTGACAGAGACTCCCGCGCTGCTTGGCCGCAGCGGTTGGACAAACCGCGCAGACGAGGCGCTGCTCCCGCTTTTTGACGGGGTGAGCGGCGTATGGTTCAGCGGCGGCGACCAACTGCACACGGCAAGGCTTCTTTTGCAGCCGGACGGTTCAGACACGCCGGTGCTCGGCAGAATGCGCCGCCTTCTTTCCGACGGCGGCGTGATCGGCGGCTCTTCCGCAGGCGCGGCGATCATGAGCCGCACGATGATCGTGCGCGGCGACGACGAGGGGACGCTGACTCTCCCAGTCTGCACCGACGCGGCAGCTTACTGTGACAACGGCGGCGTTTCGCCGGAGCAGCTGCTGCTCTCGCGCGGGCTCGGCTTTCTGCCCGGCGGCATCGTCGATCAGCACTTCAACCGCCGCGCCCGGCTTCAGCGTCTGCTCGCCGCGATGGAAGACGCGGGTGAAAACGAGGGCTTCGGCATCAGCGAGGACACCGCCCTTGAGGTCTCCCTCTCCGACGGAGCACTGCGCGTGCACGGCTCAGCCTACGTCATGCACCTTACGCGCAGCGGCGGGACGATCACCATCAAAAAGTTGACTGCGGCGCAGCACGCCGTACAATAAAACTAAAATCAGGAGGAAACCAACATGAAAACCAGCAAACGTCTCTTTACTCTTATGGCACTTGCTCTTGTGTTCGCACTCACCCTCACCGCCTGCGGCAATCAGTCGGATGGCGACAGCAAGGACGCCGCCTTTGATGACGCCTACGCCGTTGCGGACGTGACGCTCTGCGGCACGAACACCAACGATGCAAGCTTTATGAAGGGCTTTTCCATGCAGGGCACCGCGGGTGACCTGATCAACAACGAAAATGTCTTCAGCATTGCCATGTGCTACTCCACCGCGACGCTGGATGACGTGAAGGCATTCTTCACCTCCGAGCGCTTCAGCGATCCCGACAGCTTCCTTGCAGAGATCGATGCGCTGGATCTCGACGGCAATATCCGCAACCTCTCCGGCGATAAGATGAGCTACTTTGACGGCAACACCGCCGATCCCATTCGCTTCTACGGCGACGGCGTTGATCTCATCAACGGCACCTCTCTTTTGCAGCAGGCGGGCGAGTATCACTTCTATCTCGTGACCATCGGCTACGAAAAGGTGCTGTGGGTCGGCGAAGCAGACCGCACCTTCGTGATGGAGCAGAGCGCCATCGACCTTGCCAACGACTTTGCCGCCGCATTTGATCTTGTCACCGAGACCACGCTGATGGAGGATCAGGACGTTTCCGCCATGACGCAGGAAGAAAAGACGCAGGCTGTTCAGGATTATTTCTCTTCTCAGGTCGACACGCTGGATCTCGGCATCACCGTTACGGTCGAATATGACGACGACCCGGACTACCCCGACGACTACTACATCACGCTCGCCAAGGACGGCAGCGAGTCCTCCGCCTACATCACCGTGTACTTCGGCGCAGAGGCTTAAATCCATTTTCCCGACAAGCCGCGGGCGGGGCATGCTGCCCCGCCCGTTTTTTCAAAGGAGTGACTTTTGATGAAAAAATGCTTATCCGTTCTGACCGCCGCGCTCCTGCTGCTGATGCTGTGCGCCTGTGGGAGCAAGGATCCCGCCGCTCCCGAAAAGCAGGGCGATGCCTGGGTCAACCCGCAGTTCAATGAGTACACGCTCACAAAGCTGCGCATGGTCGGCAAGGGCGATGAAAGCTCCGGCTACAAGGTCGCCTTTTTCCCGCCGGAAACGCTCGACGGCGCCGAGGGCTTTCTCGTTTTTTACAGCGTGCGGGAATTTGACGAGGTATGGGAATACCTCTCTTCGCTCACCAGCGAAGAGATCCTCGCGCTCGACAAGCCTGCCAACCGTGCCTATGTGATGACCGATCTCAGCTACTGCGACGGCGTTGGCAACACGCTCAACACCGCCCAGAAGGATCTTATCACCGGCGATGACTTTACAGAGCCCGGCACGCACTATTTCTACGCCGCCGTTTTCGGCGCCGACGGTCTTTTGAGCCTTGAAAAGGCGGCGCAGACCGCTTACATCGCGCCGAGCGCCGGAAAGCTGAGCTTCACGCGCGAGGGCAGCGTCCTGACCGGCACTTTTGCAAGCGATACCGAAGGTGAGATCGAAACGAACTACGTTTTCCTCTCCGCAAACGGCTATGCCGCCGTAAAGGAGCAGCTCTCCGGCGCAGACCGCGCCGCGCTCGACGCGCTGAGCGGCAGCGGCTGCGCGCTGCGCTTCGACAACGCAGGCAGCACCGAATTCTCACTGGATCTTTCCGAACAGAAGGATCTTGACGGAAATGCCGTAGATCCCGCGCGCTGCTACTATGTCTATGTTGCCAGCGCATCGGCCGAAACGCTCATGGGCGTATCCTACTGTGCTGAGCGCTTTGTCACGCCCGAGGCGCTTCCCGCCTCCAGCGGGACGATCGGCAGCGGCAGCGGCATTCTCTTCCCCAACGGCGGCGCGGCCTCGATCGGCGGCGACCGCAGCTCCATCATCTCCACCTCGCAGGCGATCTTCCGCGGCTTCCCCGATACGCCGCGCGTCGCCGTCATCGGCGCCTCCAGCGGCAGCGAACGTGAGCTGTGGCCGTACTTCTATCAGGATACCCCCTCTGTGCGCAGCTTTGAACACCGCTTTGCGGACGCAGGATTCGAAGCAGTCTACATTCCGCTCACCGCGGAGAACCGGGATACCATCGGCAGCGACGCCTATTTTGCCTCTCTCGTTTCCAGCTGCCACGGCGTATACTTCACCGGCGGCAACCAGAGTCTTGGCATCTACGCCCTGCAAAATGCCGACGGCGATTGGAATGCCGTCGGGCAGGCCGTGCAGGATCTTTTCGCGCGCGGCGGCTTCCTTGCCGGAACGAGCGCGGGCGCGCACATGCTCGGCTCGGTCTGCTTCCAGGACGCCGACTCCCATGCAGCGCTGACGCACGCAAAGCCCACCGAAGCCGTGCTGACCGCCGCCGGCGTTGTGTGCGGCGAAGAGGGCGCGCTCTACGGCGGTCTCCCCTGCGACGCAGCCGCCTGCGGCGCCGCGCTCACCTTTGACTCCCACTTTGGCGCACGGGGAAGGCTCGCCCGCCTTTGCACCATGCAGCGCTCCGGCGGCGCGGCATACGCCGTCGGGCTGGACGAGGCGACCGGCATCGCCGTCACCGGCGGCGTCGGCACGGTCTATGGAGCGGGTACAGTCACTGTGCTTGACAATCGCAGCGCCGTTTACGGAAACGACGATTCGCATTTCAGCGTCAGCGGTCTGCGCGTTTTCGTGCTGAGCGCGGGCGATCAGTTCGACTTTACAAGCGGCACGCTCATCGCTTCCTCCGCAAAGGAAGCCCCCGCAGAGTCCGCCGCGCCTGAGCAGCCGGAAGATCTTCTCGCCTCCGGCTGCGCACAGACCCGCGCCCTGCTCACCTTTGCCCTCAGCGGCGAAAAGAGCATACAATATCCCGTTGCGGCAGACGGAGAGAAATTCACGCTGCACGTGGAAAAGTCCGATGACTTCTCCGTTGTCTCGAACGAGAAGAACTATGCAGCCTCCGCCCTGTCTGACCTGCCGCAGTGCGCTGTATCCGGCCTGCTGCTGAGCATCTCCTGATCTTCCGTACCTTTAGGCAGAAAGCCTGATGCGTGCGCACGCATCAGGCTTTCCAAATGATATGCACCCTTTCGCCGTCGAGCATGATCCGCTCGACAAATTCGGCGGCAATGAGCTTTTTTTCGTCAAAGGACGCGCGTTGAAAATCAAACCGCCGCAGCGGTGCAGAACGGGTCGGCGCATGCAAAAGCTGCTCGCGCTCGACGTGCAGCGCGTCGATCCTCTGGGAGATATAAGGAACGGCGACCGCGCTGCTTTCGGCGAGTGCAGCCACCAGCCGGTCGATCTTCCGCTCGATCTCCAGGATCGCCCCGGCCTGCGCGCGGTCTTTTCCTGCCGGAAGCAGCTCCATCGGACAGGCATCAAAGCTGCGTTGGATCTCCCCCGCAATATACGCCTCCAGCTCCCGCAGATCGACATCGATCGATGCATCGCAGCCGCCGAGGTTGGAGCGTCCGGAGCAGAGCAATTTGCAGCGCCGTTCCGCCTTGATGGAATTGATCTTGACGGCGTAGCCGCACTTGGCGCACTTGAGAAGTCCGGTCAGCCACGAGTATTTTCCGGCGTTGGCGCGGGGGAGCTGCGCCGCGAAAGAGAGCTTATCCTGCACGCGCAGCCAAAGCGCGGCGGAGACGATTCCCTCGTGCGCGGAGAGGCACAGCAGCTTTTCTTCTTTCTGCGCGCTGCCGCTGCGGCTGCGCTTTCCGATCAGCACGCAGCCATGCTCACCGTCATAATCCGCGCTCGTCTGGCGGCTCTGCACGCCCTGCGCCAGATAATAGCAATAAACTGCCTCATCTGCCCGCACGTAAACAGGATTGCGCAAGATGCGCGAGAGCGTCACATTGTCCCATGCCTCGCGCTTCGGGCCGTGGATCCCCCGGGCAGTCAGGTCTTTTGCAAGGCCGCGCAGCGAGGTCTCAGGCTTTGCATATTCCTCAAAGATCCAGCAGACGGTCTTCGCGTGTTCATCGGGGATCAGGGTGGAAACGCTGCGCCCGTCCACCTCCGCCTTCGAGAGCGCATACCCGTATGGCGCAGGGCCGCCCGGCCATGCGCCGAGGGAGGCGCGGTGATGGTAGTTATCGCGCACGCGCTCGGCGGTCGTTTCGCGTTCAAGCTGCGCAAACGTCATGACGATGCTCAGCATGGCGCGTCCCACCGGCGACGACGTGTCGAACTGCTCGCTGACAGAGAGAAACGCAACGCCGTTTTTTTGCAGCACTTCCCAGATCCGGCTGAAATCCGCAAGGGAGCGGCTGAAGCGATCCAGGCGGTAGACGACGATCCGCTCGATCTCCCCCGCTTCCACGGCTTCCATCAGTTCGCCGAAGGCAGGGCGCCGCATATTCTTACCGGAAAAGCCCCGGTCTGAAAAGATGCGGAGCTCTCCCGCGGTGAACTTCCGGCACAGCTCGATCTGCCCCTCGATCGAAAGGCTGCCCTTCTTGTCGACAGACTGTCGGGCGTAGATGGCGTCCATCTTTCTACCCCTGCGTGCGGGAAGTCAGCAGCAGAATGCAGCGGCGGCAGATCGCCGCCTGACGCGCGGCCCGAGCGGCGGGGTCGGTAGTCGTAAATGTGTTCGTGATGATCATATTGTCGTCCTCCTACCCAAGCGTATGAGCTCCGGCAGGCGGTTATTCGCAATGCGTCCCAACTGCTGCCGACGGGGACTCGCTCGACTGGAAGGGCATTTCCGCCGCCGAGATCACCAAACGCGTGACGGGCAAGGTACAGAGCGGGTCGATCGTCCTCTTCCACAACGCAGGCGAGCACACGCCCGAGGCACTGCCCGACATTCTCAACTATTTGATCTCCGAAGGGTACGACATTGTGCCGATCTCGAAGATCCTGCTCAGCGGCGACTACACCATCGACCACACAGGCCGCCAGTGCCCAAAATGAGAAACGACACAGACCGCCGCGTATTCCGGCAGAACGCGGCCGCAGGAACGGTGAGGGGCAAGCGTTCCCTCACAGAAGTACAAATGATTTTTATGCACGGGCGCTTGCTTCCGTTTTCGCGCTGTGCTATAATTGATTCACTTAATATTGCGTAATCAATTGCAAAGGAGAAGATACGATGGGTTACATGGATCTTTCCGCCGCTGCATGGCAGCAGGAATACGACAAGGTGTCCGCCGAATATGAGAGCTGGAAGGCCAAGGGGCTCAAGCTCAATATGGCGCGCGGCAAGCCGGGCAAAAAGCAGCTTGAGCTCTCCAACAGTCTGCTGACGGTGCTGAGCGATCCTGCCGACTGCATCGACGGCGGCGTGGACGCGCGCAACTACGGCGAGCTCAAGGGCCTTGCAAGCGCATGCGCGCTCTTTGCAGAACTTCTCGGCTGCAAGGTCTCGCAGGTCTTCGTGGGCGGCAACGCAAGCCTTCAGCTCATGTACGACACCGTTTCCAAGGCCTACACCCACGGCCTTTTGCACAGCGAAAAGCCCTGGTGCAAAGAAGAGAGCATCAAGTGGCTCTGCCCCGCCCCGGGCTATGACCGCCACTTCAAGATCACCGAAAGCTTCGGCTTTGAGCTCGTCACCATTCCCATGACCGAAAACGGCCCCGACATGGACATCGTCGAGAATCTCATCAAGGATCCGAGCGTCAAGGGTATGTGGAACGTGCCGAAGTACTCCAACCCCGACGGCATCATCTACTCCGACGAGACGATCCGCCGCATCGCTTCCATGAAGCCCGCCGCGCCGGACTTCCTCCTCATGTGGGACAATGCCTACTGCGTCCACGAGTTCGACGGCGATTTCGTCCCCTTCGCCGACATTCTGAGCGAATGCGAGAAGTACGGCAACGCCGACATGGTCTTTGAATTCGCCTCCACGAGCAAGGTGACGCTGCCGGGCGCGGGCATTTCGTGCTTTGCGTGCAGCGAGGCCAATATGGACTACATGACGAAGCTCATCGGTATTCAGGCCATCAGCTTTGACAAGATGAATCAGCTGCGCCATGTGAAGTTCCTGCAAAACAAGGAGCATACGCTCGCACTGATGAAGGAGCACGCCAAGATCTTAAAGCCGAAGTTCGAGATGGTGGTCTCTACGCTCGAGCGCGAGATCGCGCCGCTCGGCATTGCGACCTGGCACAAGCCCAAGGGCGGCTACTTCGTCTCCGTGAACACGGCCCCCGGCCTTGCCAAGCGCACGCTGGCGCTCTGCAAGGAAGCGGGCGTTGTGATGACGAGCGCGGGCGCGACCTATCCGTACGGCCACGACCCTGCCGACAGCAACATCCGCGTCGCTCCGTCGCTGCCCCCGGTCGAGGAGCTCGAGCAGGCGATGGCAGTGTTCTGCTGCTGCCTCAAGCTTGCCGCGCTGGAAAAGAGCAAGAAGTAAGGCATATTTGCATCAAAAGAGCGGACCGCAGTGCGGTCCGCTTTTTCTCATTTCGATTCACTTTTCCGCTTTCTTCTCTTCCCGCTTCATGCGCCATACGGCGAGCGAACGCACAAGAAGCACATTGATGAGCGCAAGGCGCGCATAGCTGTAGACGACATTCAGAAGGAAGTATGGCGAAATGTTGCTGTAATTGCCGAGATCGTCGAGCAGCAGCGGCATGACGCCGTAGCTCATCAGAAGCGGCAGCACAACGAGCGCCGCGAGCCAGCCGGCAGCGAGCCATGTGATCTCTTTTTTCGTGGCACTCAGCTTGAGCGCGCGGTAGGAGCACACCGTCCAGACGATCATCAGGATCATGGCGGCGAACTGCACCCATGAAATCGCAAGGCGCGCATAGTTCATCTCCGGCGTCCAGAGGCGCGTCATGAAGATGGTCGTCCACGAAAGGCCCGTCGCAAAGCGGAGGTAAAGGTCAACGCAGGCATAGACCGCCCAGCCGCACCAGAGACCGACACGGCTCTTCGCCGTAAGGCAGATAACGCCGCAGATGAAAAACGGCGCGCCGAAAAGAAGCCCCGAGAAAATACTGCCAAACAGCAGCAGGAACAAAAGCACGATGACCGCGCCGGTACACAGCAGGACCGTGCCGATAATGCTGCGGCTCTTATCCCGCGCGGGCACAGCCTGCGGCGCAAAGGACGAAGGATCGTTCTGCACTTCCGCCGCGGCAGGCTCGCTCCGCGGCGCGTCCTCGCCGCGCACGAGCGCATCGAGCGTCACGCCGAAAAGCTCAGAGAGCTTTAGAAGCTTTTCAAGCTCGGGCACGGATGCGTCCGTCTCCCATTTGGAAACGCTCTGGCGCGAAATATCCAGTGCGTCGGCAAGGTCACCCTGCGACCAATTTCTCTGTGTGCGCAGGCGCACGATGTTCTCTCCCAGTGTCATGTGAGGGGTTCTCCTTTACAGAATTTCTGCGTTCAGCTTAGCAAAAAAGCGGCAAAAAGTCCACCAAGCGGGCTTGAAAACTTAGCAACCGACAGTTGCACCTCAAAAAAAGTGGGCGCGCTGCAAATGCAGTGCGCCCACTTTTTGAGTTTACATTTCGTAGTCCACGGCCACGCGGTCAGCGCGGATGGACTTACAGATGTCGCTCACGGCGACATGGCGGGGATCGACCTTGTAGGCGTTCAGATCGTCCATGCTCTCAAACTCGGACACGAGCACGGCGTCGTAGTTGCCCTCGCCGATGTTTCTTGCAACTTCGCACTTTTTCAGCTGCGGGATCACGCCGTCGAGCGCGGCGAGCTTCGTGAGAAACTCGTCGGCCTTCTCCTCGGTGCCTTCACGGAACTTCCACATGACGATATGACGGATCATTTCTTCTCTCTCCTTTTTTATCTGTTGTTGTAGACCTCGATGGCCTTTTTGAGAATGTCCATGGCGCGCTCGATCTTGTGGCTCTCGATGACGTAAGCCATGCGGACCTCGTTTTTGCCCTTGCCGGGCGTCCTATACATCGAGGCGCCGGGGGCGAACATCACGGTTTCGCCGTTGTCGTCGTACTCTTCAAGCAGCCACGTCTGGAACTTGTCGGCGTCGTCCACCGGCAGCGCGGCCATCACATAGAATGCGCCGCCCGGCACGTCGAACACGACGCCGGGGATCTCGCGCAGCTTGCGGCAGAGGGTGTCGCGGCGCTTCTTATACTCCTCGCGCACAGCGTCAAAATACGCAGGGCCAACGCTGTACAGCGCCGTGCAGGCAATCTGATCGAGCGTTGCGACAGAAAGGCGCGTCTGGCAGTATTTCATCGCGTGGCTCATAAATTCCCAGTTCTTGGAAATGAGGCAGCCCACACGCGCACCGCAGGCGGAAAAACGCTTGGACACGGTGTCGATGACGATGATGTTGTCACTCGCCCGCTCAGCAAATTCACCGAAGGACTGAAGCTTCTCCCCGCCGTAGACGAATTCGCGGTACGCCTCGTCGCCGATGAGGAACAGATCGTGCTTGACCGCAACGTCAACGAGCATCTCCATCTCCTCGTGGCTGAGCACAACGCCCGTCGGATTGCCGGGGTTCGTGACGATGATGGCACGGGTGTGCTCGTTGATCTGCGCTTCGATCTTTTCGCGGTCGGCATAGCGGTAGCCCTCCTCCGGCTTAGTCGGAATGGGGTGAATGCTCGCGCCGCAGGTATACGCCATCGTCGTATAGTTGGGATAGAAGGGCTCAGGAATGAGAATTTCGTCGCCGTCGTCAAGAATGCACTGGAGCGCGATCTGAAGCGCCTCGCTGCCGCCGGCGGTGATATAGATCTCGTCAGCACTGAAGTGCATGTCGAGCTTTGCATAATACTGCCGGATCGCCTCGATCAGCTCGGGGATACCGGGTGATGGCGCATAGGCGAGAACGGTCGGCTCAAATGCTTTGACTGCTTCGAAGAATGCCGGAGGCGTCTGAACGTCAGGCTGGCCGATATTCAGATGGTAGATGTTGACACCGCGTGCCTTGGCTGCCACCGCGTACGGGTGGAACTTGCGCATTGGAGACAGGCCGCATTTTTCAACTTTACTGGAAAACTTCATGGAATGGTGCTCCTCCTTCTTCTTCGATCGCTTGCAAAAAGCTTACAGTCTATAAAATATTGAATTCCACTGCATGATATATTATAGTCTGCAGAAAAGCAAAAAACAACAAAAACATTTGCGCTTTAACCGCAATTTGCCGTTTCATCCTCCTGCATTGCAGGCAGTCTGCTCTCACCATAAACCTTGATGCCGTGCGCCTTGAGAAGCTCCGCCGTCACGCCGTCGCCGGATACAAGGCGGCGGGAAAACGTGCCGTCGTAAACAAGGCCGCAGCCGCAGCTCGGGCTTTTTTCCTTGAGTATAGCGGCCTTGCAGCCATTTTGCACGCACAGCGCGAGCGCCGCCTCCGCGCCGCGGCGATAATTTTTTGTCACATCGCGGCCGCTCGCCATCACAACGCGTGCTCCCTGCCGCTCGCTGGGGTCGCGCGGCGTCGGCAGTCCGCCGAGCTGCTCGGGGCAGACGGGGATCAGCTCATACCGCTCCGCCAGCGCGAGAACGCGCGCGTCTGCCTTGCTCTTGCCGTCGTAGCGGCAGGGCGTGCCGAGAAGGCACGCCGAAACAAGCACCTTATCCATGCCGCACCTCGATCTCTTCTCCGTTGAGCTTCGCCTCCGCGAGCGTTTCGCCCTCGTAGCGCAGCTTGAGTGAGAAGAACGGCGTGTCCTCGTCCAAAAGGTGCAGGAATATCTTGTCCCCCTCCCATGCAGGCAGCGCCAGAAGATCCTTCTTTTTGATCCACGCAAGCTCTCCCTCGTCGCAGTCTTTGAGCGCGCCGTCAAAACCGTCGGCGGTAAAAAGGTGCATATATTCCGGCTCCCACCGGTCGGAAACAAAGGTCACGATGCCGCGGTAGCGATAAGAGGTCAGCGTGAGTCCCGTTTCCTCCTTCGCCTCGCGCAGCGCGCACTCCTCTGGGCTCTCGCCGGATTCAAACTTGCCGCCGATGCCGATCCACTTGTCGCGATTGCAGTCGTTTTCCTTTTTTGTGCGGTGCAGCATAAGATATTCCTCGCCCCGCTCAATATAAATGAGCGTCGTATTCAGGGCGCGATAGATGTTTTTTTCCATGATGTTCCCTCCCCGCAGGACTTTTTGTCAGTATAGAAGATGGCAGCAAAAATTGCAAGTCGTGGCTTCGCACAGAAAAATGTGTATTTTTTGAATTTAGGCTTGACTTTGGTCTGTTTTTTGATATAATGATTTTCGCTGTCGAGCATAACGATACGCAGCAGTATCGAAGTGGTCATAACGAGCACGACTGGAAATCGTGTGTACGCCAAAAGCGTACCGAGAGTTCGAATCTCTCCTGCTGCGCCATAAAGAATTACCGGTATAGATGCGTCTGGCGCAAAGCCAGGCGCATCAACCGTTTCCGGGCTTTTTCGAGCCCGGATTTCTTCTTTTGAACCATAGATTTTTATGGAGGTTTCGGAGCAACTGACCGGATTTGAACTGGAGGATCTCATGTCCTGGACAGTTTCCAACCTCCAGCGCCCTTTTAGAGAGGACTTTTCTCTCGAAAAAAGCGGCATCATCGCAGAAAAAGAATCACAAATATTTGGGCGTCGTTTTGTCGGCTTTGACAGCTGAAAAAAGCGGCGCCCTTTTTCAATTTCTAAAAGGGCGCTGGCTGCAGCGTCTGAAACGACAGGCTGGAGAAGACCTCTCCGGCCTTATTTTTTTACAACAGGAGGATCGCTCACATGGACACCCAAAACACAAGCCGTCAGCTTCGCTACCTTGAAGAGGTCCGTATTCCCCTGCACCGTGCAGGCTTTGGAACCCTGCCGGTGGAGGGAGAGCAGTTGCCTGTCCTTTGGAACGGCGCACCCCTCTGCCGCATCACCGGCAAGGGCAGTGTGTTCTATCGTCGGGAGGACGCGGACACGCCCCAGGCAGAGGATGCCCTATATCGCGTCGAGGACATCGCCGCGAAGACGCTGGAGTATATGGCCGCTATGGAAACCGCTCCGCAGCTCAAAGCCAGCGGACTGGATGGCGACTACCGCATCCTCGCTGACTTTGGCGGCACGGTGCTGGCAGGTTCTCCGAGCAAATACGGCGTTCAATTCGTCACATGGAATTGGGACTATGACCGCACGGGTGTGGTACACGGACACTACTTCATGGAGAACTACGATGGCGCCAAGCAGGACTTCGCCACACGCTCCGGGCTTATCCAAAAGGAACAGCTTTTCAGCCCGGAGCAGCTGACCGAGATATTCCGCTGCTGCGCCGATTCCGTGAATGAGGACTTCTTTGAGCTTACGGATAAGCAGGTGGAGCTGATCCACAGCGTCCAGCAACAGATTGAGATATGTGTGCCGGATCTGGATGAGCGCGTCCGTCAGCAGGAGGAAGCATTGGAACGAGCCTCGCAGGAGCAGACAATGTAATAGCAGCATGGCATGGGCCGGAGTTTTAGCAATAAGACTCCGGCCCTTTTTTATTTTCAAAAAAGGAGTGGATTTGCTTGACGCGATACTTTATGAAGTTCACACCCCTGTTCGCCGCAGAGGTGCAGATGATGACGCCACCCCGTCATCAGCCTCGCAGAAGCGGACGCATCCGCAGCAGCTTTCGCTACAGTGCCGACGATGTGCGCTGCAAAGACTGCACGAGATATGACAGCGGACACCCCTGTCACCTGAATGAATGCGTCTGTCTGGAGGAGCGCATCGAGGCCGGCGTGGTGGAGCTGAATGCTCTGGCGCGGGAGTGCTTTGGCGGAAGGTTGTTCCGCCCGCTGCAAAGACGGCTGCGAGATGAGCTGAACCGGCAGCCCTTTTGCTTCTTCCTCAGTGATGCCCACAGAGAACGATGGACGCATTGGAAAAACCGCTGCTACGGTATGTCCGGGCGCAATGCGGCTGCGCTGTTTCTGCTTACCGCCGATGAGGAGCTTTGGCAAAGAGTCCTCTGGCATTTCGACAGCAGCGGCTTCGACTTCCCCGCCATTCGCCTCTCCGGCATTCACCCGGAGCTGTACAGCATTTATCAGGCGGCGAAGACCATTTCCGTTGGCGGTGACAACATCGTGATAGAAGACCTTGCTTTTTCAGAGCTGGTCAGTGACAGAGCCTTCCGGCTCATCCTCGGAGCACTCCTGCTGTGCAGGTATGGCGAGGTGGTCTTAAATCTGGAAAGAAAGAAGGATGAGATAACATGATGATTCAAGCGGTTCTCAGTAACCCCAGTCACCCGGAATACGGCGTGGCGACCATCCCGTTCCCCATTCCGCATGACCAGTACACATACTGCATGGAGCTGCTGAAGGCGTTGGAGATCGGCGATGCGGTCAAGGCGGACTGCAAGGTGGAGAAGATCGACAGCTTCTACACCGTCCTAAAACGAGCGGAGATGCTTACGGTCAATGTGGAGGAGCTGAACTACCTTGCCAAGCGACTGGATAGCTTCGACACCGGCGAAGCCGCACAGTTTCAGGCGATGGCACACAAGCTGGAACTTTTTGAACTGAAGGATCTCATCAACCTGACCTTCTGCTGCCAGCAGGCCACGGTCATCACCGACTTTTCCGACCTCGCCGCCATCGGCCGTGACCACTACATGAACCTGCACGGCGGCAGCGCAAGCGTGGATGAACTGAACACGCTGGACGGCAAGAAAATCGCACGGCAGCTCATCGAAAGCGGCAGCGGCACGATCACCCCCTACGGCGTGGTCTACGACAACGGCATGAAGTTAGAGCAGATCTACGATGGCCGGTTCTTCCCTTGCTATTACTATGAGCCGAACGCCATCACCATTGCGGTGACCGCTAAGTCCGAACCGGAGGACACGGAGCATATCACATGGCTGTTCCTTCCCATGGTGCAGGAGGAGATCGACCGCGCCCTCCTTCGCGGGGGCATCACAGATCCATCGGAGATTCGTCTGAGCTTGGAGGATAGCTGGCTCCCACACGAAGTCTTTGACCTGCTGAACATGGACCATGTTGACATCAGTGAACTCAATGCACTGGTGCAGGCACTGGATGAGTTTTCCGACATGAGTATCAGGAAATATGCTGCGGCAGCTGTTATGGCAAGACCACATACCACGGAACAGGCAAAACATTTGGCAGAAAATCTCGACCTGTTTGATTTTGCCCCCAGTGCCAGCACACCGGAGGACTACGGCAAGTACATGATCCGCCAGTCCGGTCATTTCGACTATGACGAAAACCTCGACGCTTTTTATGACTATGAAAAGTATGGCACGGAGCGCATGAATGAGGAGGACGGAATGTTCACCGACCGGGGTTACATCGCCTATAAGGGCTATATCAGCATGGAGGAAGTGATGAACGGAAGCCAGAGCAGCCACATGGAGATGGGAGGGATGATGTGATTATTCAAGCAGAACTCAGGCGGAAACAGTCCGAGTATGAAGGCGAAGCATGCAGTGTAGATAAGGTAATCGAGTTACCCGCCCAGCGGTTCAAGCAGTTTAGCCGCGCACTGCTTGCTGACTATGATTTCATCGCAGAGAACAAAAATGCCATCCGGCACGATGATGACGCCAGACACTGTCTGCTTATCCTCGATGCGGAGGGAAAGGACGGTTTCCTCGTTGACCCGCAGGGGTACAACTATGCCCGGTACAGTGCCTTTGTCCCCAACGCCCGCAGTTTGCTGACGCCGGATATGGGGATCGACCGCAGCTACCTTTCGCCGGTAGAGCCTTGGCGGGATGAGAGCAGGGATGAAATGCTCCGCATGACGCTGCGTGTCGATGGAAAGCCGGACTACACCCTCGTCCTCCCCGCTGACGAGGAATACCTCGACGCTGTGAAAAGATATGCCAAGCTGAACTTGCCCGTCTCCTCATGGGAGTTGTGGGACGCGCTGGACAAGGTACGCCTTCAGACAGACGATATCCTGTACATGGAGATCGAAGACTACTATGCCTTTGAGTATCTCGCTCCCCATTTGGACGGGTTAGAGATCAGTCTCAACGAGCTCAATGACCTCGCCGCGCTTCTGTCGGCGCTGGACGAAGTGCAGGAGGTTGTCCTTGACGGTTTCCTGCGCATGTAACATGGTAGCGAATATGCAGAGCCATTGCAACGGTGATGTTACTTATAGCTATCGTATTTATCTCTTATGCTCTAACACATTTGGGGCTGGCAGCGTATTTTGTATTGGAAATTTCGAAGTGAGTGTTGCTGAGATGATCGCGTTTTATAAATGATACGCAGCGATCATAGCCCTGCTATTTTGCGTATGCTTTGCTTCAGAACACAGGTAGGGTTATTTACGGATACTGCTGCCTATCCTTGAAAATGGTAAGAAATGACTGCATCGATTAAGATCAATACAGTCGAGGCTTTGACGCGCCACTTGATTATTCCGGCTTTTTTGATAGAATAAGAATATCACAGGACAGATGCCAAGCGGATATGGGACGTGGGTGGGATGGTGACGGACACCATGCCGTGCCGCGTCACAATATGCTTATTACAGATTATCGCTTAGATGGGGTTGGTGAGGGTATGAAGTACAAAATTGCGATTTGCGACGACTCCGGTGCGGACAGGCAATATGTTTTGAATATGGTGCGCGCCTGGGCTTCGTCCGCCGGTCACACGGTGCATATCGACGATTTTCCATCCGCCGAGAGCTTCCTGTTCCGCTACGCCGAAGAAAGCGACTACGACATTCTCCTGCTGGATATCGAAATGGGCGCGATGGACGGCGTCACGATGGCAAAAGCGCTTCGCAAGAGCAACGACACGGTGCAGATCATTTTCATCACCGGCTACTCCGATTATATTTCAGAGGGCTACGAGGTGGCGGCGCTCCACTATCTGATGAAGCCGGTGAAGGAAGAAAAGCTCCGGTCGGTGCTGGACCGCGCCGCGGAAAAGATAACGAAAAACGAACGGGTCTTGCATTTCGAGGCCGGCGGAGAAATGGTGCGTGTGCCGATTTATCAGATTCGATATGCAGATGTGCTCGGCAACTATGTGACCGTTCACGCGCGAACGGATGTGACGGTGAAAATGACATTGGGCGAGCTTGAAAAGCAGCTCGACGAGTGCTTCTACCGCGTGGGGCGCTCTGCGCTCGTGAATCTGACGCAGATCAGCCGCGTCACCAAGACGGAGATCCGGCTGAGCGACGGAACCGCCATCCCGCTGCCGCGGGGCGCGTATGAGGGCGTCAACCGTGCCATTATCAACATGAGGTAAGGCGTATGGAATTGTTTGCAAAGAAAATCGAAAAGCAGCTCGCCTCCTATCAGCAGGAGCTGATCGAAACGCATTACCGGGAGGTAGACAATATGTACCGCCAGATCCGCGGCTGGCGGCATGACTACCGCAACCATATTCAGACCATGAAGGCTTACGCTGCCGCGGGCGATTGGGACGCCATCCAAAACTACCTCGACCTGCTGGACACCGATCTGCAAACCGTGGACACGGTCATCAAGACCGGCAATCCCATGACCGACGCCATCTTGAACTCCAAAATCTCCCTTGCAAAGGCAAAGGGCATCGAGGTAGCGGCGGATGCCCACATCCCCGTCCGGCTGAAGTCCTCGGAGATCGATCTCTGCTGCATCCTCGGCAATCTCTTCGACAACGCCATTGAGGCCAGCATGAAGCTGCCGGAGGATAAGCGCCTCATCCGGGTCTATATGGATATGAAAAACACCCAGCTCTACATCTCCTTCACCAATTTTACCGCCGGGAAGAAAATGCAGAAGGAGGGAGGGCTGTTCCGCAGCACCAAGGGCGAGGGGCATGGCTTTGGCCTTGTTCGCATCGACGCCATCGTGGAGCGGCTGGACGGATACATCAGCCGCAACAGCGAGGACGGTGCATTCACCACTGAAATACTGCTTCCGCAGGAGTGAGAGCTGCAATTCATCCCCCGGAAAAAGCGATTCGTCCCCGGAGTCAACCGGGGACGATTTTTTCTGCTATGCTATGTGCGTGAGGTGAAACGACATGAAACACAGAGAAAAACCGAAGTACAGCGTCCGGCAAAATGTCTGCTTTATGGTGCGGACCGCTTGGGAGAAGCGCAGGAGAGTGCTGCTCCTTTGCGTTGTGGTCGCGGCCATCAAAGTGGCGTTGGATTTGGCGCAGCTCTATGTCACACCGAAAATTCTTACGAGGGTGGAGCAGGGCGTTCCCGTGGGGGAGTTGCTGACAACTATCGGATTTTTCACAGCGGCACTTCTTCTCTTACAGGGGGCTGCGGCGTATTGCGATGCCATCCGGATGCCCGGTGAGATCGATGTTCGCTGTGCCATCATCCGCATGATCTCCCGGAAAAGCGGCGAGACCTCCTACCCAAATGTCCACGACTCCAAAATTCTGAAGCTGGAGGAGCAGGCGCAGCGGGCCACCAGCGGCAACGACGATGCGGCGGAGCATATTTGGCGAACGCTGACGGAGCTGCTGGCAAATCTCGGCGGCTTTGCCGTATATCTGCTGCTGTTCTCCCGCTTGAGCCGCTTTTTGATCCTGCTGGTGGTGCTGACCGCCGCAGCAGACTTCTTCGTTTCCCACTACATCAGTGAGTGGGAGTACCGCCACCGGGATGAACGGGAACAGTATGACAAGGAACTGCACTATTTTCTGACGCAGCCTCGGCAGATACAGCTTGCCAAGGACATCCGCGTCTTTGGTTTAGCCCCTTGGCTGCGGGAATTGCGGGAAAAATCCATGAAGGCACTCTCCGCCTTCATCGCCCGCCGGGAAAGGACTTATCTCTGGGCTAATGTGGCTGACATGGCGCTGACGCTTCTTCGCAACGGCATCGCGTATGCGTATCTGATTCGGCAAACTCTGGTACACGGCTGGCCCGCATCGACATTTTTGCTCTACTTTACAGCCGTCAGCGGCGCTGCATCGTGGGTGACCGGCATCCTGACCCAGTGCAGCCAACTGCATAAGGAGAGCATCGACCTGTCCAAAATACAGGAATATTTGAACATTCCGGAGCCGTTTCAGTTTGAGGGCGGAGCGCAGCCGCCCGCAGCCGACGGGTATGAGCTGCGGCTGGAGAACGTGTCCTTCCACTATCCGGGCACGGAGAGGGATATTCTCAGACACATAGACCTGACCATCCATCCCGGCGAAAAGCTGGCGGTGGTGGGCTTGAACGGTGCGGGCAAGACCACCATGGTGATGCTGCTTTGCGGCTTCTACGACCCCACCGAGGGGCGCGTGCTGCTAAACGGGCAGGATATTCGTGAATTTGACCGCAGCGCGTATTACCGCCTGTTTTCCGCTGTATTTCAGGGGTTTTCCATTTTGGATACCACCATTGCGGAATGTGTTGCCCAGACCACCGAGCATATCGACAGAGTAAAAGTCGATCACTGCCTTGCACAGGCCGGCTTGACAGAGGCTATTGCCAAATTCCCCCAAGGGGTGGATACCCACTTTGGCCGGGAGGTGTATCTGGACGGCGTACAGCTCTCCGGTGGCCAGACCCAGCGGCTGATGCTGGCGAGAGCGCTTTATAAGAACGGGCCCATCCTCATTCTGGACGAGCCTACGGCGGCGCTGGACCCCATTGCGGAAAACGATATTTACCAAAAGTACAGCGATATGACGGCGGGTAAGACCTCCGTGTTCATCTCCCACCGGCTGGCGTCTACCCGCTTCTGTGACCGCATCCTCTTTATAGCAGACGGCGGCATCGCCGAGGAGGGTACCCACAAGGAGTTACTGGCAAAGGGCGGTGCTTATGCGGAGCTATTTGCCGTGCAGAGCCGCTATTATCAGGAAGGAGGTGTACAGGATGAAGAAGAAAGCTGAGGGCATGAGCCTGCGGGAGACCTTTGCCATCCACCGCCGGGCGGCACGAGATATGCGCCGGATCGCACCGGGCTGCTTTATGCCGTTTATCCTCTGTGCTGTTGTGGAGGCAGCATCGCCCTATGCGGTCATCTGGCTCTCCGCCCGGCTTGTCGATGAACTATCCACCCTTCGCAGACCGGAGATTCTGGCCAAATGGGTCCTTTGGATCGTAGCGGTCAGTGCTGCGGCAGAGCTGCTCAAGGCCGTGCTGGAGAGGTGGAAAAATGTCCGGAGCGAACTGCTTGACAGACAGAAAGAAGTTCTGTATACCGAGAAATTTCTGCGGATGGATTATGCCGACTGTGACAGGCAGGAAACACGTGATCTGTTCTCTCAGATCCGGCAGAATGCCGACTGGTCCGGTTGGGGCTTTGCCCATCTCAAGCTGTACTATACGCAGGCAGTCCAAGGCATCACCGGCATTTTAGGGGCTGCCGCCTTGACGGTGAGCCTGTTCACCCGGCAAGTCCCGACCTCGGCGGGAAAATTGACCGCTCTCAATCACCCGCTTTTCCTTGTGGGCATCCTTCTGCTGATTGCCGCCGTTACCTGCCTTGGTCCGGCGCTGGTCGGCAGAGCCTATTCTGCCTGGAACACGCTGGCAGAGCAGGTATGCTTCGGCAATCGCGTGTTCAGCCACTTCGTTTTCATGCAGCCGGGGGACAAGGAAAAAGACATGGATCGCAGAATGTACCGCCAGAGCGAACTGGCGGAGCATTATGTCCGCACAGTGAATATCTTCGGCGTCGGCTCTCCCGTGGCAAAGGCGTCCCAAACCACTGTGGGACTGAGCAAGGCGCTGGCCGCCTCTCTATCCGCTGTTCTCTCCGGCGTTGTGTATGTGTTCGTATGCTTGAAGGCGCTGGGCGGTGCCTTCGGCATCGGCAGCGTGACCCAGTATGTCAGCGCCGTGACCACATTTTCCGGCAACGCCGCCCTGCTACTGAGCACCGTCAGTCATATGCGGGCCAATGCTGAGTTCCTCAAGGCCATCTATACGTTTCTCGACATTCCAAATTCCATGTATCAGGGGAGTCTCACCACCGAAAAGAGGTCGGATCGTCAGTATGACGTGGAGTTTCGGGATGTATCCTTCCGTTATCCCGGCTCGGACATCTGGGCGCTGCGCCATGTGAATATGAGGTTCAAGGTCGGGAAAAGGCTTGCCATCGTGGGCGAAAACGGCAGCGGCAAGACCACCTTCATCAAGCTTTTGTGTCGCCTGTACGACCCGCAGGAGGGGCAGATTTTGCTCAACGGCATCGACATCCGCAAGTACCGCTATGATGATTACATGGGCATATTTTCCGTGGTATTTCAGGATTTCCAGCTCATCTGCCAGCCCTTGGGCAACAATGTGGCGGGCAGCATGGAATATGACCGTGACCGGGCAAAGAAGGCTCTGATCGATGCAGGCTTCGCAGACCGTCTTGCAGCGATGGAAAAGGGTCTGGACACCATGCTTTACAAAAATCTCTCCGAGGACGGTGTCGAGGTTTCCGGCGGCGAGGCGCAGAAGATCGCCATTGCCCGCGCGCTCTATAAGGACGCGCCCTTCATCATCCTCGACGAGCCAACGGCGGCGCTGGACCCCATCGCCGAGGCGGAGATCTACAGCAAGTTCGATGAGATCGCAGGCAATAAGACTGCCATCTATATCTCCCACCGCCTGTCCTCCTGCAAATTCTGCGACGAGATCGCCGTGTTCCACGAGGGCGCGGTCATTCAGCAGGGTAGTCACGCCGAATTGCTCGCCGATCGGGGCGGCAAATACTACGCGCTCTGGAACGCACAGGCGCAGTATTATACGGAGTGAAGTGTATGTAGAGCAGTTCTCACTTTTGAGAACTGCTCTACAGCATCGTCACACGGCAGATCACAACTTCGGCAGGGACGCCGCCATTGGGGGGACACCCACACGGCATATGGCGGTGCCATGCGCGGCGAAAGCCGTGGTTGCATTCTTTTCTCGACGAACAGGCGCTTTCCTGCTATACTGAGGAAAAAGAACTATCTCAGGAGAACAAGTGCGATGAAGAAAATACTCTTTGTGTGCCTGGGCAATATCTGCCGCAGCCCGATGGCGGAGTTCGTGATGAAGGACTTGGTGAAGAAGGCTGGGCTGGCATCACAATTTCATATCGAGTCGGCAGCGACCAGCCGGGAGGAGATCGGCAACCCGGTTTATCCTCCGGCGCGGCGCAAGCTGGCGGAGCATGGAATCTCCTGCGACGGCCATGCGGCGCGGCAGCTCACCAATGCCGATTACGAGAGGTACGATTTGCTGATAGGAATGGACAGAGCCAACCTCAAGAATATGTACCGCATCTGCGGCGGCGACCCGGACGGCAAGCTCCGCCTTCTAATGGACTACACCGACCGCCCCGGCGATGTTGCCGACCCGTGGTACACCGGCGATTTCGAGGCAACGTGGCAGGATGTGCTGGCGGGCTGCCAGGGACTGCTGCATGAACTCATGGAGGGAAACGAAAAATGCTGATGAATTCCAACGAATACCTCAATATCGTCGAGTCGATCAAGCAGGATATCCGCACGGCGCAATACCGTGCGACGGTCAGCGTCAATCGTGAGCTGCTGGTTCTCTACCACTCTATCGGCGAGGTCATCAACGAGCACAAGACATGGGGCAACAAATTAGTTGAAAATCTTGCCGCTGACATTAAAATTTCTTTCCCGGACACCACTGGCTACTCCGTGAGAAACCTGAAATATATGGCAAAGTTCGCACTGCGTTTTCCAGAAAAGGAAATTGTGCAAGCGGCGCTTGCACAAATTACTTGGTATCACCATATTGCCCTGATGGACAAGGTGAAGAATGCAGATGAGCATATTTGGTATGCCGAACAAGTTGCTAAAAACGGCTGGTCCCGCAATGTGCTGGTCCACCAGATCGAAAGCGGGCTGTATCAGCGGCAGGTGCTGGCGGAGAAAGTATCTAACTTTGAAAGCCGTCTACCGTCTCCGCAGAGTGAACTCGCGGCCCAGACGATGAAAGATCCGTATATCTTTGATTTTATCCCATTCAAAGAGGACATGGTAGAGCGTGACATCGAACAGGCACTGGTCAAGGATGTGACAAAGCTCCTGCTGGAGCTGGGAACCGGCTTTGCGTTCCTCGGCAACCAGTACCACCTCAACGTAGGCGGCGATGACTTCTACATCGACCTGCTGTTCTATAACCTCAACCTCCGCTGCTATGTGGTGATCGAGTTGAAGACCGGCGAGTTCAAGCCGGAATACGCAGGGCAGCTTAACTTCTACCTTTCTGCCGTGGATGGTAATAGAGCTCCTCTTGTTGGACATGGTTCTATTTGTGTATCTTGGTAGTGAAGATTCGTGTGCAAGATTTTTTGAGTTATTTTCTACGGTAGTCGTAATTCCGATTCTGCTGTCGTCACTTGCAAGTCTATCAGAGACTGTACAGGGAGCGGGCAGTGCAGAGTTGATCGCGGCCTTGCGGGACTGACTGCTGAAAATCTGCGGAATATTTCGGCAGTAATCATTTTCGAATGACTGGAAATAAATCATGAAAACAAAAGGTGAGGGTACTTAATATGTACTCTCACTTTTCGTTAAAATCAAATATCCAGTCCTTCTTGCAGCTTCGCGCTGGCGGCCTTTTTGTTCTTATCGAAGGCGTGGGTGTAGATGTCCAGCGTGGTGGAGGGCTGGCTGTGGCCGAGGATGCCCGCCACCGTGGCCACATCCGTGCCGCCCGCGATCATCAGACTGGCGGCGGTGTGCCGGAGGGAATGGACGTTCAGCTCCTGCGGCAGGCCGTTTTTCTTGAGGATCAGCTTGAAGCGGTA
>OKTB01000054.1_pt1 | contig 74072 bp, 87 predicted proteins | sample 1606131 | NCBI WGS metagenome assembly OKTB01 (sample SAMEA3879518, study PRJEB24766) | human gut metagenome | biome: human-associated habitat; feature: feces | place: USA | collected 1985/1987
ATGATCTCTTCCATTCTCATCTGTTTTCCGGACAACCGGCTTTCCAATATCATGAAGCAGCATGGTAATCCTGAGAACTTTATCTGCACGTACATGACAGAGACTGTGCAGGATATGCTCCCCTACTGTGTAACAGTGGTGCGGCGTATTCTGGGATGTTGTCATACATGCATCAAACTCCTGAAGAAATTCAGCTGTGATCCCGGCTTCATAAGCCACCCTGAGATAATCCGGATGAGGAGACATCAGAAGCTTCACAAGCTCTACCTGAATCCGCTCTGCGCTGACATGCTTCAGATTCGGTGCCAGAACCTTCAGTGCCTTACGAGTCTCTTCTTCAATGGCAAAGCCCAACTGCGCACTGAAACGGACTGCACGCATGATCCGCAGTGCATCCTCTGTAAAACGCTCCAGCGGATTTCCCACACAGCGGATGATTTTTCTCTCAATATCCTCCAGTCCGCCGAAAAGGTCCACCAGTCCTGAAGAAGGATTGTATGCCATTGCATTGATGGTAAAATCCCGGCGTTTCAGGTCTTCCTCAAGGCTTGCTGTAAAGGTGACCTCTTTGGGATGTCTGCCGTCCTCGTACTCACCATCTACACGATAAGTCGTGACCTCATATCCTTCTTTTTCCATAAGAACAGTCACTGTTCCATGCTGCAGACCTGTATCCACTGTTCTGTGAAACAAAGCCTTGACCTGCTCCGGCTTTGCGGATGTGGTGATGTCCCAGTCATCCGGGCTCCGTCCCAGAATGGAATCACGCACACAGCCGCCTACCACATAGGCTTCATAGCCTGCTTTTTCCAGTATATGCAAAATTGTTTCCGCGTTTTTCGGTATTTCCAGAATCATATGACCATCCTTATCTTCTTCTATTTATTCTTAACCCCGAAAACCGGCACTCAGATATCTCTGCTGCCGGTTTTCTTTATTTTCTTATTGATTAGTATGCTCTTCCCCAGTAAACCATCTTCTTGGCAGGTTTTCCACAGCATACGCAGACATCACTTAAGTGTTCCTGCTCAAACGGCATACATCTGGATGTTGCCTGAACATCTTCTTTGATCTTGTCTTCGCATTCACGGTTTCCGCACCACATAGCTTTTACAAAGCCAGGTTTGTTGTTGATGGTATCTTTGAATTCTTCATAATTCGTTGCAACGTCTTTTCCAAAACTTGCAAGAAGTTTTGGCTCTTCACCAAAGAGTTCAATGATCTCTGCATTTGTACCTACTCCAAGTGCACGGATCAGAACTGTGATCGGCACTTTTCTTGTACGGTCTACACGTACATAGAAAACGTCATTGGAGTCAGTCTCATATTCCAGCCATGCTCCACGGTTCGGGATAACAGTTGCTGAATAAAGCTTCTTACCGAACTTATCATGTGCGATTCCGTAATAAATACCTGGGGAACGCACAAGCTGGCTGACGATAACACGCTCAGCACCATTGATAACAAAAGTACCTGTCTTTGTCATCAGCGGAAGATCTCCCATAAAGATCTCATGCTCGTTAATCTCATCAGTTTCCTTATTATAAAGCCTTACTCTGACTTTCAGAGGTGCTGCATAAGTTGCATCACGTTCTTTACACTCATCAATCGTATATTTTGCATCTTCCTCACAGAGTGTAAAATCCACAAATTCCAGACTCAGATGACCATTGTAATCTGCGATCGGGGAAATATCATCGAATACCTCTTTCAGTCCTTTGTCAAGAAACCACTGATAGGAATCTTTCTGAACTTCAATGAGGTTAGGCATCTCCAATACTTCTTGCTGCCTGGAATAGCTCATGCGGAAGCTTTTTCCGGTTTTGATGGGACGAATTCTGTTTTTCTCCATTGACGTTTCACTCCTCATTTATTGTTTTTGCAGGCAATAAACTGCCTTTTACGAGTTCCAGTTATATAAAAATGAAAAGAGCCTTGCGACAGTATTCTCTGTCACTATATGGCATACCTTTCCACAATAGCGCATTTTCTACTATATCACAAAGCTCTTTTTATTGTCAACATGATTCTTGTGTTTTTTTATATTTTTCTTGACTTTTTTCTCAAGATATGTTATATCTTCCGCTATTCTAAGCTTTTTCCTTTTGAACAATATCTTTTTTCAGAAATAACTTCTATATCATATCTTCATAAAGACAGATCAGTTCACGATAAACCTGAACACACCGCTCAATATCCGCAATTTCAACATACTCATCCGGTTTATGAGCCTGTGCAAGATTTCCCGGCCCATAAGACATACAATTCAGATTTCCTAAAAGACCTGCCACAACTGCTGTGTCTGTGTAACCCGTGAACGCTGATACAACCGGATCTTTTCCAGTAACTTTTTTCACTGATTCAGATAAGGCTTTCATAAGACCTGACTCCATGTGTGTCTCCACCGGTGGTCTGTCACCTGTAATCTTATAAGAACCCTTTACACCCGGAACTGCATTTTCCCCAATTTCAATTGCTTTCCGAACAATCTTTTCTGCCTCTTGTGTATTCATCGGCGGAACAAGACGCATATCTATCGTCACCATGCTGTGATCTGATACTACATACGGACTGTATCCCCCGGAAATCTGTCCAAATGTAACTGTAGACTTTCCAAGTTCTTCATGTGTCGGTACTTCTCCCATTGCTTTTCGGATCTCTGCGATCATAAATGCGATTCCGGCGATTGCATCTGCGCCCTTCTCCGGCATACTCGCATGTGCAGTAATACCTTCCACACTCAGTTCAAACCAGGTTCTCCCTTTATGAGCCATCTGAATCATTCCGGAAGTCGGTTCCATATCAAGAACCCAGTCTTCCTTCTGAATCCATCCTTGTTGCACTACTGCTTCTGACCCTTTCATATCTGCTTCCTCGTCTACAGTTCCGATAAAGACTAATGTTCCCGGAAGTTTTTCTATATCCTCAGCATTCTCTTTCTGTAATTTTGCCACCTCCGCAAATGCTGTCAAAGCACTTGCAAGTCCTGACTTCATATCACAGGCTCCTCGTCCCCAGATTTTCCCATCTGAAACTTCTGCGCTGAATGCATTCTTTGTCCATCCTTCGCCCTTAACAACCGTATCCATGTGACAGATAAACACCAGTGCCGGATGCGCTTTCGCACCTTTCACGACGCCTTTTACAATTTTTCTTCCCGGCTCTACTTCGTAAGTCTCTGTATCTGCTCCACTCTCTTTCAAATAGTTGCAGATATATTCACCAATCTCGGTTTCCCAGCTTCCTGGATCCGTACTTTCTATCTTAATCAGTTCTCTCGTCAACTCAACTGCATCCATTTCTAACGCCTCTTTCACAAAAAGACCGCAGAAGCATATCATCTTCTGCGGTCGGAATAAACTTATATTCAGGAAAATTATTTAAGAGTAACCTCTGCTCCCTGCTCTTCAAGTTTAGTTTTGATTTCCTCAGCCTCTGCTTTAGAAACTGCCTCTTTAACTACCTTCGGAGCTCCGTCTACAAGCTCTTTAGCTTCTTTAAGTCCAAGACCTGTGATCTCACGAACAGCCTTGATAACTTTTACTTTAGATGCTCCAGCGGATGTAAGCTCTACGTCGAACTCATCTTTCTCTGCTGCTCCTGCACCCTCAGCTGCTGCTGCAACTACAACGCCTGCTGCTGCAGATACGCCGAACTCTTCTTCACAAGCTTTAACAAGCTCGTTTAACTCTAATACTGATAACTCTTTGATCGCTTCGATCATTTCAGCTGTTGTCAATTTAGCCATTTTAAATATCCTCCATTTTTCTTTTCATTCTTAATTAATTAGATGAGCATCTGCTCATATATGCTGTCTGTATCCAGATCAGCTGACGCATATTACTCTGCGTCTGTTGCTGTCTCCTCTGCTGCTTCTGCTGGAGCCGCTTCTCCACCCTGCTCTGCGATCTGTTTGATAACACGAGCAAAGTTTGTGATAGGTGACTGTAAGCTTCCAAGCAACTTGGAAAGCAGTTCGTCTCTTGAAGGGATCTTAGCAAGTTCAGAAATACCTGCTACATCATATGCTGTTCCTTCAACTACACCACCCTTAAGTTCAAGTGCCGGAGCATCCTGTGCAAATTTGTAAAGGATTCTTGCCGGTGCTGTTGCGTCATCTTTAGAAATAGCAATAGCGCTTGGTCCTTCCAGGCAGTCATCAAGGGCTGCGAATTCAGTACCCTCGAAAGCTCTCTTCATCATTGTGTTCTTGTAAACTTTGTAGATCACACCAGCTTCTCTAAGCTGTTTACGAAGCTCTGTATCCTGAGCAACTGTAAGTCCACGGTAGTCAACGAGAACTACTGACTGAGCGTCTTTAATCTCTTCTGCAATCTTCTCAACGATTGGCTGTTTTACTTCAACCTTTGCCACTTTTCGGTACACCTCCTTATATTATTCGTGTACTGCCAAAGTTCCCAGCAGATCACTCTGCTGAAACTAAAAAAATCTCCAAGTCCAAAGACGTGGAGGTTCTACAAATTCATACGCATGTAAAAATTCATTCTTCCTCGGTAGGCGTTCATAACTTACGCTTTTCAGCACCTACTGTCTTCGGCAGTTGCTAGGCTATAATACCATGTTATTTTCTATATGTCAAGCCTATTTTTATCTTTTTTATTTTTTTAAAAATTTCAACCTTTTTTTCGACAAAAATTCAATATCGTTATTTTGCACAAAACAGGTGCGTGTTCTTTGTAGAATTTGTTTCTTTTCTATTTCCTATCATATCCTCTTTCTTTTGTGATAGCATTCTAATAAGGCCGCCAGGTTCATGCCGGCCGTCTGAGATTCTGTAGCTGAAATATATTAGCTAATTCTCTGCAATTCCTCCTCAAACATTTCCGCTGCAGATTTATACCCATGGATACGCCGTGGGTATTGATTTATCCAGTTTTCAACCTCCTGGATGTCCTCAGCCGTTCGATCATCAAAATTCGTTCCTTTTGGGACTTTTCTCCGCACCATTTTGTTTGTGACTTCGTTTGTCCCTCTTTCCCAGCTGCTATATGGATGACAGTAATACATCTTTGTTCTCTTTCCTGCTCCTATTGCGGATCTCTCCAGTTCTTCACAATAGGCAAATTCTGTCCCATTGTCTACAGTTATGCTTTTGAATACCGTTTTGAATAATTCTCCCCAGCGTTTTTCCAACCGGTCCACTGCTGCCACTACTTCCTCAGCACTATGGTTATTCAATTTGAATATGATTTCCGCTCTTGTTTTTCTTTCTGTAAGTGTTAATAATGTATTTTTAGATTTTCCTCGGCACCCCAGAACGCTATCCATTTCCCAGTGGCCAAACTCCTCTCTGCTGTTTATGATCTCCGGTCTATTTTCTATGCTTTCGCCCGCCTCTGCTCTCTTTTGCTTCTTTACCTTATTATATTTTCTTTTCCTATTCTTTTTTACAGGCAGATTTTTATTGGTTACTCTCAGAAAAATTCCTTTATCTATATAACTGTATACAGTGGTTGTGCATATTTTGGTCTGGAACTCGCTCCATCGGCCTGATGCTGTCAATTCTCCTATGATTGCATCCGGACTGTAATCCTCATTTATTATTTTATTCTCAATATAATTGGCTAGCTTGATATCATTTCCTATTTTCAGCTGTGTTCCCCTTACTTTCAGGTTTTCATCACATTTTCGTTGTGCCAGATCTGAACTATATCGCATTTCGGTGGTATAGTCGCTGTTTAAGTGTTCATATCGGCCTCGTTTAAGTTCATTGTAGATTGTACTGCGGTGTACGTGCAAAATCTCAGCAATTTCCACAACTTTATGGCCAGCATTATATAAAGCCTCCAGTCTGATTCTATCGCTGTGTTTTAATTGTCTACTTCCTTTTTGATTTGCCATACTCCTGCCTCTTTCGTAAAACAACCCGCAGGCATCGGTGTCCTGCGGGTTGTTATGTGCTTCTTATCATTTGCCTTGTATTATTTTATCTACTATCAGCTTTTCAATGTAATGCGGACAGCTCCGCACTCCAGTCTCCCAGTTCGACAGTGTTCTATATGGTATTTCTAACCACTCTGACACCTCACGCCTACTCATTCCCTTTTGTTTGCGTGCTTCTTCAATCGTCATTTTGTCTGCTTCCTTACGCTCCATATCCATTTTCTCTCATTTCATTTATAATTGTTTCATCATATCCTTTTCCGTAGTATCTAAAAATAACGCTTTCATCTTCAAAGAAAACCCAGTCACAATTAGTATCATTGATAATTCTTGCAACCGCTTCTTTTTTTGAAGAACCCGGCAAGAATTTTACAATATATTCGACAGCTTCGCACATTGATTTGAAATTAAAGACCTCTCCGCCCTCTTCCTCTTTGCAGATTGCAATATAATCGTTTTTTGTATATCCCTTTGCTGCTTTCATTCTATTACACCTCTTGCCTTTTATTTTTTTCCTGCTATAATCTAATTAAGCACTTGGGGCGGTTAGCAGGATTGTTTAGGTATCCGCCCCTCGTGTGTTCCCTTTATTCTATTTTACTTTCTTACCTCTTCAAGGATTTTTTCAATATGTTCTACTGTATGTGTTTCTCCGTTTGTTCTCGCTACTTCTCTTATTGATACTAACATTGCTATCAGATCTGCTTTACTCATTTCGTTCTCCATGTTTAACTCCTTTCCTGCTGTTCCCTTGCTACAATTATATAATACACCCATTGAGTGCATTTGTCAATCATTTTCTACTCATTGGGTGTATTTTTTTACAAGAAAAAACACCGTAACATACTGTTACAGTGTCCCACTTTCATCAGTCAGCCATTCCATGCTCACGCCCAGTGCTTTAGAAAATATTTTCAATTCATAATCTGTTACGATTCTTGTGCCTCTTTCTATGCGACTTATTGAATCTCGTTCTATCGCAACTCCGGCCACCTGCATACGCGCCGCTAAATCACTTTGTGTAATTCTGTTTTTTGCTCTCGCCAACCTTATGCGTTCCCCGCACAAGTTATCTTTTCCCTTGTATGCGTATATCTTCATCCGGTACGCCCCTATCATGTGTTAATAATCAGAATTTTTCTTGACTTTACCACATTTCAAAAGCATAATTGTGTTAAAGGTCAGCATGACTATAATTTTCACATTTATCTAGGAGGATGCACTATGGATTTATTCACAAAAGCTGATAAGCAAAAAGAGTTCCCTGATAGTAATACCGTTCTTATACATTTGAAAAGCAACGGAAAATTCAATGTAACTATTCACGATAACTTTCTTACGGTAGAGCCGCGTGGTTTCACTAATGCTGTTAATAAGGGACTGATCGGGCAAAAGACCTATGATCTCAATAATGTTTCCGGTGTGCAATACAAAAAACCCGGATTTACCACTGGATATTTGCAGATTGTTCTCATCGGCGGCAGAGATGCACGAAACGGTGTCTCCGGAGCTGTAAAAGATGAAAATTCCATCACTTTCTCTAAAAAAGAGGATCATCTGATCCTTGAAATAAAAGAATATATTGAAAATTATATCCATGAACGCTCCGCTGGTTCCGCTACAGCCTCTAATCTTGATGAAATACGAAAACTTAAAGAGTTGCTTGATATTGGAGCAATCACAGATGAGGAATTTGAAGCCAAAAAGGCTCAGTTACTTAACATTTAAAGAAATCATAAAAAGCCCCGGCATTTTGCCGGGGCCTTTCTGTTTGTCACATGTCTGATATTATTTCACATATACATTTCCATCATAGTATGCCGCGATCCATCCAGACGGTACCAGAATCCAGATATCACTGCCTACGTTCTTGACGGCCTGACACGTAACCTGAGTACCCGCATCCAGACAACCATCATGGTCCTTGTCATGTCTCTGTCCGTCCAGTGTCAGCTGGCTGTAGCTCTTGGTTGGGCATCCTGTTCCTGCTCCTGTTCTCACTTTCAGTTCAACCTGCAGAGTGTACACCGTTCCCACTTTATAGGTCAGTGCCTCGCTGGAGCTGTTTCCGGAATTTGATCCAGCCTGTCTGATATACGATGAATCTACAAAACCATAAACCTTTTTAGCAATCAGGATATAATACCAATCATGGCCGCTGTTGTCCTTGATCGTATCGCAAATATCCACCAGGTTTCCTGCTCCCAGTACCGGCCAGGACTTGATGCTTGTGGAGCTGCCTGCCCAGGTCTTAACCGGAACATTGTCCTGTGTGATTTCTCCCACCCACTTCGGAGTCTTATTGATTCCTCCGGATGCTGATCCGCTGGAAGTCGTTCCGGAGTTCGTTCCAGAATTAGAACTGTTTCCTTTACCGATTGCTTTGGATGCATAGTCAGGTATTCCGTATCCACGGATATATCTGCCGTTAATTGTGATCTTTCTTGTTCCGACCAATCCGCCGCCCATGTTGCACTCTCCTATTAGAATCTCTCTGGTGTTCTTATTGACCTCCAGAACAATTCCAACATGATCCGGCCAGCTTGTGCAATCCGTTGTTGCATAATTCGTTCCATCTTTCCAATAATAGAACACGAAATCTCCAGTATCTGGGATATATGCATCATTTTCAACCCACCGGCCCATTTTCTGGAACAGCTGAATCATATATCCACAGCTGCACTCTCTTGGAATAATGTCCGTGAGTCCGGCCTTGATTCCCGCTGCAGATGCTCCTGTTGCACAGTAGTCATCTGTTGGTTGTACTTTGTACCCTCTGGCCAATGGCAGGCAGCTATTGTATAAGTTGATAATGACCATGTGTGATCTATCTGACCGTTTCAGTCCGATCCATCCTCTCATGTTGTTTGCTACCATCTGTCTCAATTCATTCTCTGTCATTCCTGCACTCTCCTTTTCTTCTCCTACATACTGCTTGATCCATTTCACACAGCACTGATGTCTTGGCTGATACATCTCGTCTCCAACCTGATTGTTGTTTGATGTATCCTGCTGATCCAGAATCAGTGATGCATAGATGCTGTCCGGAGTGTATGGTTTTGCCGCACGTCCGAAAATTCTTTTTGTCGGTTTCAGGCCTCCCAGGTGTTCAATCTCGCACCACATCATCTGAGCCGGTACAGTATTGACTCCGTATGCCACGGCCTGTTTGATGTATGTCTCCATCAGCTGCTCAAACAGCTCATCCTGGCATTTCTTTCCGCTCGGTGTCGTGATGATTGCGATCAGCGCCGCTTTCTCTGTTGCCGATGGATTCCAGCCGATCGCCTCCCAGTCCTGGCTCAGTCTGGACTCAATTCCTGCAGTGTCAGCTCCGCGAAATGCTCCCGGATCCTCTTTCAGAATCATCTGGCAGAGTTTTCTGGCCTCATTGCCATAATTCTGTGCCCAACCCAACGTGCATGTTTTTTCATTCTCTGAGTTTGCTCTCTTTCCGGCGTATGCTTCGTATCTACGTTGTCCATATACCTGACCGCCAGACTCCACTCCTCCGATAATGTTCGTCAATATTTCAAGTTGCTTTTTGTCCATGATCTTCCTCCAATCAAAGAAAAAGGGACGGTTTCCCGTCCCCTATTCCTGTTATTTCTCTGTCTCATCTTCGATGCACGCTGCATCTGTCAGACCCTCTCCGATGATGTACGCCACCACGGATGCTCCGGCCATAATCAGTGCTGTGACCTGTGTTGCTGTGTTCTCAGCTCCACCTGTGGCCACAATCATCATGCTCACGAAAGATGCAACTGCAGTCCACAACTTTCTACTTGTCAGTTTTCTTACCCAGTTAATTTTCTTCATTTCTATGTTCCTCCTCTGATTTCTTTGTTAAAATCTCTATTGCCTTTGTAATCTGTGGCGGCATTGGAATCCCCATCAGACCCGCATTCTCCACAATGCTGATAGCCTCATTGGAAATAAATCCGATAATCACGGCGTCACGTATGTAGTTCACATGAATCAGCATATCGAACCGGTACGCCATCAGCACGATCAGCAAAATCACGGCTTTTCTGCAGAGTCCTTTGAATCCCGCCTTGCTTTCCAGTGCTCCGTTTTTCGTCTTTGTAGACTTGTGGAACACTCCGGCCACAATCAAGCCAGTCAGGTAGTCTATGCCGATCAGAATCATCAGCGTCTGCAATCCTGTATCCCAACCACCCAAAAGTGCTGCTATGAATCCGCCGACCATTCCAACCGTGGTGCATAACTGCTCTTTCATCATCTTTCTACACCTCCCCTCTGCCCTCATACATCATCCACATCGTCCACATCAGCGTATGGCCTGCAGTAGTATTCCGTTATATCCAGCTCGTCCTCAATCTGTTCCAGCGTCTTGCTGCTCTGTCCTCTGATATACAACCGCAAGTCCGTGATGTGCGACCATAGCCTTGATATAATTCTCAGCTTAGTCATCATTCCTCTGTGATCTCTCCCATCCCGGATCTAACCAGAATATCTTTCACTTTTGTTTTTAAGAGACGTGGAACTCTTTCATACATTTTCTTTGCGTCCTCTACTGTCTCCTGGTTCATAATTTCCTGTGCCCATAACATTGCCATCATTGCAATACCATCCTTTCCTGTACATAATAAAAATAAATTGATTAGTAACTTACGCATAAACCGCCTCCGACATTTCCAGCAGGCATGATTTCAGCATCCTGATTGTTTCCTCCTGCTCCTGAACTTTTTGTTCCAGTGTCTTTTCTTTCTGTGGCTTATATTCCAGATATTTCTCCGGATTCTTCTCCACAGCTTCACGGTTTACGTTTTCCGCTTTTTCCCGGAATTGGTGGAAATCATATTCCCAGAACGTATCTGTCACAGTGATATACTGTTCTTTTTCTACCATCTGCTGATTTTCTTCTGTAACTTCCTGCCCATTGAGGCAGATTGTCACGTCCACCATTCCGTTATCAAGCGGCTGCCAGCTGACCGCCGGCTGTTCTGTTGTGAATCTTGCTTTCAATGCTTACCCTCCTTTTCGCGTATTTCATCAGTTGCTCTATTCCATACTTCTTTTTGAAGTGATTGGAATCTGAATTTTTGAACCACCCATAATATGAAATGCAGCGGTACGCCAGATCTAGTGCTATCTCCATACGCCGCTGCACCTGTTTTCTCAATCTCAGATATGCCCGTCTTGCCCGGAGGAATATGCTCCGGCGGACTTCTGTGTGGTCCCTGTAAATTTTGTATCCCATCATATCAATGCAATCTCCGTGATGCTTTCCGTCTTTTCCGATATAGTCAACTTGGAACAGTTTCCAGTTCGGTTTTATCTCCAGGCCCAGCTCCTCTCTGAAAAATCGGATCAGCATAAGCATGGCCTTTTTAACGTCTGCCTTTCTCGGTCCCAGGATCAGGATATCGTCCATATAAAAGATAATTTTATAGAACAGTCTTGTCCGTTTCTCCTGGCCACGTCTTTTCTGCACCTTAAAGAGCTTTTGCTGTGCATAGTGGTAGGCAAAACTGAGGTAGTAATTGCATAGCCACTGGCTCAAATATGAACCGATGGATAGCCCCTGCTTGTACGATGCAATCAATGTCTTCACTAAATAAAGCAGATCATCATTTTTGACCTGCTTTCTCAGAAATCTCATGAGCTTTCTTGTGTTAATAGATGGATAACAGTGCCGCACATCTGCCTTGGCTCCTGCCCTCGTTTTGTCCGGATTCTTCCGAATCCATCTCTCTATTGCATTCTTTCCGTATACCTGGCCACGGCCCGGCACACTGGCGCATTGATATTTTCCTATCTTTCTTTCAAATAATTCTTTCAGAGCATTGACAGCTACATAGTTATAAATCTGCTGTTTTATACTCTCCACACCTATCTCCCTGAGCTTTCCGGAGTTTCCGTCATACCTCATGGAGTAGTGTATTTCCGGGAAATGAACATCACGCTCCTTGATTTCCCTTGCCAGATCTTCCGCTGCTCTTTCCAGCAACGTGTCCACATTGCTCCTATTCTCCTGGATCAGTCTGCTCACAGCCCTGACGGACAGTGGTTGACCGGTTTGGTATCCGGCCAGGAACCCTGCCACATCACGCCGTTTCCATTTATCTGAAAAACATTCCAGCATACAGGCCATAATCCAGTCTTTATCCAGTTGTATATTTTTACAGTATCGTTTCAACTGTGAGTCCTCGTTTCTTGATACAGGAGTTTCCGGTTTTTCTACTCACTCCGCGTCATGGCCTACTGCGCCATGTGCCCGTCCAGTCAGGCTCCTTGGCTCCCAGCTGGGCGGTGTGGCTTCAATCGTATTTTGGGGATATGCCCCACGCACCTGCTTTCCGGTGGCTCCGTTCCTACAGAGCGAAATGTAACGCTGAAATTCAAATAATTTCAAGAAAATCCAGAGACGATATTCCAGTTCGTGTTCGACCAGCCATTGTTCGCATTCAGAATCCAGAGGCCAGCATTCGCGCCATTGTTCAAATTGCCCAGCGCAAGCCACAGAGGAAACCGCCCGTTTAGCGTTACAAGTCCGTTATTTATTTATAAGGGGAAAGCCCCTCTGTCAGGCCGTTGCCTGCCATTCACCCCTGGTGCCGTTTGGAGAAACGCCAGAGACGATATGCCAGTACGAGTACGACCAGCCAAGGTTCGCAGCCAGAACCCAGAGGCCAGCAGTCGCGCCAGCGCCCAAACGGCCCAGCGCAAGCCACTCTCTCTGTCCAGATGCTCCTGTATCTGTATACAGTCCATCAGCAAATCCAGTGGTTGAGCCTCCGCCTACTTTCGTAGGAATCATGATACCCAGGTTTGGATCTGTTGTTTCTTCCGTGATATATTTCCAGTTTGCTGCTGTATAGGCCACCTGTGAGATAGCCTTTTTATAATTTGCCCGCACTGTCGCAATGTTACTGGACAGTGTGCTGGCGTCCTCGCATACATAGACATCTCTGGCCGGATTCCCGTCCGCACCAGTAACAATATCCATGACCACATTCCCCAGGACCTCATAGGCTCCGATACAGGTCTCAATGCCCTGGATCTTGTACGGATCTTTCCCATTGGTGTTGCTGTTCGGAGATCCGTCTGAGCCAGCCACCTCATCAGTCGCTCCACTGTGCCATGGCATTGTTGTGATCCATGTGGTCAATGTCGTATCGAATGCCTCCGGAGCATCCACATATACTGCTGCATTGCTGTCATCCACGTCCTCAATCTTTGTGACTTTGACGCTGTATGCTTTGTTGTGTATATAGGAAAAATACCGGTCTTTGTTTGTGTTTGAGCCAACGTCTCCGATGGATACATATGAGCCGATCACATAACCAGCCGCCTGTGCCTTTGTTAGTACCACTCTCATCACTCCGGTTTCTTCTACCAGGTTCTGGTTCTGATTGCTGTATGAGGTACATCCAGCCATGATGCTCTGGCTGTGTGTGGTTGCATATTTAATAATCGTCATGAGCTGTCTATAGAACAGATCCCAGCTCGTTGTTCCACAGTAATGACCACCCAGTTTGTGCATGTATGTAATCATCCCCGTGTAGCTGACCGGATTTCTCGCCTGTGTTGCCTGGCAGCCATTGGCCGGTGCCAGGCCTTTTGATGAATACGGCACTCCATCAATGTCTCCCGCCGCATACTTGGCATGGATCATGAATGGGCTGATTGTTCCGTCCGGATTGATAGATTCTTTCATCGGATATGGTGTCAGCTCTGTCTGGCTGTCAGAATAATGATATAGGACTGCCTCGGTAGTGTCCTCGATGCCGAACCAGGCGCTCATTGTAACCTCTCCGACCTGCACCTTGCCGTACTTGGTAAATCCAATCTGGCCCTCCAGGGCATCTACATGGTTGAAACCATTCTCGTCTACAGAAAAATTGCAGGTAAAATGATGAAATAGGCCATACTGAGCATAATCATCTCTGCCCTCTGTTCTTCCCACAGATGGCTCCGCAACCATATTCTCATTGGCATTCATTTTCACGCCCACAGGGCTTGTGGAGGTCTCCCATTTATAAATCTTTGTTGTGAATACCTTTCCGTTTCTCCTGAGTGCAAAATAATTGGAGAGTGCATTTTCAACGCCCCCTCCGTTCTGCTTAATCAGATCAATCTGTGTCTGGCCAGCTGTTTCAATTTTCGTGACGCTGGCTGCTGTATTCTGTTTCAGATCTTTTGACGCCTGCTGTGCATTGTTCAGGTCAGTCTCTAACCCTGTTTTGATCTGGTCAGCATTCTGGACCAGATTCTGCATGGTTGTGATGTTTTCTCCGGATGTTTTGATGCTTTTGTCCAGTTTTGTTTTGGCTTCTCCAGCCGCTGTCACATCTGCCTCCAGACTTCTTTCTGCCTGTCCTGCTGCCGTGATATCTGCCTCAAGGCTCTGCTTTGCTTTTCCTGCAGCTGTGGTATCCGCCTCCAGTGTCTTGGCCGCCGTGTTGGCCGCCGTGATGTCTGCCTCCAATGTCTGCACCGTCTTTGTGGCTGCTGTGTTCTTTTCTCCCAGGCTCTTGTCCAGGGAGGTTGCTGTTGTGTTCTTCTTTTCCAGGTTTTCTGCCAGTGCAGTCCCTGTGTTCATTTTAGCCGCCAGGTCTTTCTGGACTTCCTTTGCCTGCTGTAAATTGCTGTTAAATGCCTGCTGTATCTGCTGGTTTTTTGTCACGTCTGCATTGATTGACTTTTGTGCCGCCTGGATGTCCGCCTTTGTCTGATTGTATGTATTATTCTCATCAGACACCTCATTGATTGCAGAAACAATCGCAGCTCTGACGTCCTTTCCTTTCTTGGCGCTGGCAATCTGTTCCGTGTACTTCCTTACGTTTGCCATGTTTAACCTCCTAACTTCATCGTATGGGCTGTATCTTCCAGAGCTACCGTTTCCAGATCCTCCGGATGTCCTGGTCTCGCAAGTCTTTTTTCTTCCGGTGTCTCTTGCCAGATATCATATCCTTGGACGCAATACAGCGCCAACTCATACGGTCTTATCATTGTTGCTCTGTTGTTTTTCTTCGCTGAGAATGTCTGCATTTTTGTCTCCTCCCTTTATTCCTACTTTTTTCTTGAAATCTTCGATATCATCCACCTCTGTTCCTGATTTTGGTTGCTGTTCTTCTGTGCCGGTCTGCTCCGTATTAGCTACCGCCAGATCAATCTGTGTTTTCATCAATTCCTGGGCGTATTCTTCTGACTTCATCTGCCTCATGTGTGACTGGATTCTATCCAGCACCTTATCCATGAGACTCGGTGGAATTGCGTACTCCTGCATATATGCCAGCACCTGTGCGTCCAGTTCTCCTGCTACATTATCCAAAATTGCTCCTACGTTCATGATTCTCCTCCTATCCCATCAATAATCCATTTCTATAGGTTTCATCTGTCCACGACCATTCTATAGCTCCGTTTCCGATGTCTCTTATATTCGTGATTTTTCTGCGCGTTCCGGTGTAAGTCGTGTATACTGTTCCAGCGTTCCAGCTGGTAGCTGTACACAGCTTTCCTTTGATATCCACGCAAGTGTTTCCCATGATTCTCAACGTGTGTTCGTTGGTGTTGTTGTAAGCTCCGTTGAAATCAATGTATCCATAGGTCGAACCGCTGTATCCTCCAGTGATTTCTCCATAGCTCATTTTTATCCACCAGTCTCCATTTTTCGCCTCGAAACTTCCCTGACAACTTGCGCCTTTCATGGTTACATATCCAGAGGCTGTTAGTGTGAAATTGGTTGAGCTGATACTGATTCTGTTTGATCTAATCGAAATAGAATCTGACTCTGCACTAATTTCTGAGGAAACATTTCCTTTTGACACTCTCAGCTTGATAGCATTCGCATTGACCTGGATACTGCTTTTCAGTGTATCCTCTGCTTTTTTCGCTCTTGTGACTTCCGCCGTGATATCGTTGGCTGTCAGTTTCAACTGAGACTCAGTATAGGCCGCCGCATATCCCATGATTTCCACATCTGTGATGTATACCGTTGTATTGGCCACGTTATTGTAGAAATATGTATAAAAATATGACGGTGTTGCAACATTCTCAAATTCAAATGTTTTCCAGGATGTGCTCAAGTCTCCTGCATTTGTATAGTGTGACGTTCCATCTATTGTCACTCTGATTCTGGCTGTTTTCTCCTGCCCTGATGCACAGGCCGCTTTGAACCTTACTCTGACTTTTCCCTTTTTGTCGAACGGTTTCTGATACCACCGTAGATAATAGGTGCTAGTCGTGTTCGTGATCTGAGCACATGATTTTCCGGAAAACGTGTTCTGTGTGACCTGTGTATTGTTAGACCGGTACCAGCCAGTGAACTTATCTTCGCCATCTGAAAAAGATCCGTTTGTGCAATAGTTATGACTGTTGCTCTCATACATCTCAGATACCTGCTGAGTGATCTTTCCGGCCTCTACCGTGATTCTTGCGTCCACATCGTCAATCAGTTCTTTCACATTTCTCAGTACCCGGATATCCGTCAGATAGATCTGCTGTCCGGATGAGCCAGTAATAGAAAGATAAAAGGATCTTGCCCCGGCGCTTGTGTAGGTAACGGTTCTTTTCAGTGTGTACCATTTGTCACAGTTTACCGTTGACAGGTACTGTGAGATTGTATTTCCGTAAAAGCCAAAATAACAATAGCTCGGTTTCTTTCCAGTAGGCGTGTACACCTTGACCTCTATCTCATAGGTGCCTGCCGGCAATGTTCCCAGGCTCTGCTGGATTGATGCTGTGTTTCCGTCTGTTTTGGTCATCAGGATGGCGTTCATATTCCCGGCTGTGCTCTTTGCCACTGTGGCATTGGCCGATGCCGTGAACTTTGAAACGTCCAGACTCTGGTTGTCTCCGCCTTTGATATAATCATACCGGTTCGTGATGCTTTTCTGATCCGTAACCGCCAGCTGTATCTTGTCCTCCATCGACTTGATGCTAGTTGTGATAATTTCTTTCACAGCGGTTTCCCGCTTGTCTGTATAATCATTGGCATTCTTTGTGGCCTGTGAGAATTTCCCCTCCAGTTCGGATTTATACTCAACCGTCAGCTTTTCTGAGCTGACAGAGTTGGCCGTGATCCGTTCGCCTATAATCTGTCCGTCCAGTGTCATTCCCACTGTGTACGGTCCTGCATATCCGTTGTGACTGCCTCCGATGCCCTCTTTGTTTATCTGCAGAATCTTTGTGGCCTTTTCTTTGCTCGGAGCGTCCATGTATAGCGTTCTGAGCCAGAGTCCATTTTCGTCAAATTCCTCCAGATGATATCCTCCGGCCGTTCCTGTCATCTTTGCTGTCAGGTTGTCAATGGCCGCCCGGACTTCCTGATTCTGAATTTTCCGGCGTTCCTCAGCCGTTGCTGTGACTCCGGAATAGATTCTGCTCTGCTGTTCTGTATAGGTCAGCTTTCTGTTCTCTCCCAGTGTCAGTGTTGCTCCGTCTGGTTTCTGTAGAGGAATCTGCATCTCCATGACCGGAAAAACTCTGTTCATGCCGTATGGCTTGGCTCTGCACTGAATCCTATCTCCGCACTCAAAAGCATCATAGTCACTATCCATCATGGACAGGTCTACCGCTGTCAGTTCCAGTGTTAAATCCTCAAACTGGTTATCCTCCAGCCACTCTTTTCCTTTTCTGAGCAGGTTTGATGGTTCTGTTACATCCTGCCAGGTGTTAGTTATCCACACCCACCCAAAGTTTTCCACCGCGCTCTGGTTATAAATGTAATTTGATCCACCGTTTACGCTGGTAATGTCCACATACTTCTCCAGAGCGTCAATCTCTGACTCTCCCTCCAGACGTGCACCCAGTGGAATCAACGCTGTGACAATATTTTCCGCCGTTCTGCTCAGTGAGTAGTCCAGCATATTCAGTCCGAACTCAATCGGCTGGCTGCAATACTTTCCGTATTCTTCCAGCGTGATCCAGTCCAGATATAGCTTGTCATTCTCATGCCGGAGTTTCAGATATCCTCCCAGTTTCTCCACCAGTTTCTCTCTGATCGCTTTCAGCGTGTTCTCAAAGTTTGTATACCTGTATAGAGAATCATTTGCGTCTGTGATTGTCACTTTTCCCAGATAGACCTTTTTTCTATCCTCCACCTGGTTGTTGTGAATATCCAGAAACGTCTCCAGCATCTGCCGTGGTGTCATATCGTGATATTCAGCTTGCGGCTGTATGGAGTCCGCCAGGAAACTCATTGCGCCGGCGCAATAGACATTTTTGTTTCTGTAACGGTCTACTTTCGGCTGTTTCCGGACCTCTCCATAGAACAATTCTGTTGTATCCCGGAACACACTGACCATGCTGCTCCGGTTCTTGATCTTGTCATACAGTGGGTTGTTTGGCGGTACCGAAAACTCAAAGGTTCCCGCATATCCCGTCTGCAGGTTTAGCGTTGGATTGGTCAGTACCGCCTCTTTATCTCCTGGATAGTAGAGGGTCTGACCGTCCATTTTAACTTTATACAATTACAGTGACCCCCTCCTGTACCGGATCGTGAGCGTGCCCGTTCCAGTGAAACTGAGCACCACGTCCTCTGTATTGACTGTGATATCCGCAAAACGGTTCTTTCCTTTCATCAGTGTGTAGGTTTCCCCGTTCGCCGTCATTTTGAGTCCCGCTGATCCCAGAACGCTCACGTATATGGTCGGAACGAACGGCATCTGATCCGGAACGATAGTGTACGTCTTTGTCTCTCCGGTCCTTACCGTGATTTCTGTACCCTCGTCTATGATCCCAGTCTCAAAATCAAACGAATCCCACAACCAGTCCTCTGTAGAATCCGCCACATTGTACTTGTATGGGTCAGCTTTCGGAATGGCCAATGTGAATGTGCCTATCTCCCTATTTCTGTCGTATCCCTGGATAGATGCTCTGCCTGTCCAGTAGAACCCAGAGTCATTGTCGAAAATGACCTTGATTTCTCTGCCCTCTACAAGGTTTCTAAGGTCTGAGATGAAAATATCCCAGTTGTCTCTTGGTTTCTTACCGCCCAGCTCGATGCTGATCGGACGGTTTTTGAATATGCGGCGGCCCGTGATGGCTTCTGAAAAATCCAGAAAGCCATCCGCTCCAGGCACGTCCACATAATAGTTTTCCTGTTCCACATCTCCAATATAATCATTGTTTCCTATTGCCAGTCCCCAGTCATTCAGAGTGTGGAATCTTTCGCCGGTGGCCACGATCTCAATCGTGGCTCCGTTTGTAATTGCGTCCATTATAGGAATCCTCCCTCCTCTGCCAGGATACCCAGCTCTCTATCCATATCTCTTGCCAGTTTCGCTGCTACACCTCCGGTATCCCATTCGATGTTTAAGCTCTTGGCCAGGTATGGCAGATACTGAGCCAGCAATGATGTGATATTCATGATGGCGTTTGTCTGTTTTGCGTTGCTCTGATCCATCATTGCGTTTGCATTGATGGTCATGTCTTTGCTCACGCCCTCGATTGCATCAGCCACCACTGATTTACTCTTTTCGATGCCTTTAGCTAATCCCTGCATAAAGTCCGGCATCCAGGACTCATACTCTGTCAGTGGTCCCTCATCAGGCACTGAGAAATGCAGAAATGAGCGGATTGTAGATGCCACGTCTGACACGGCATCTCTGACTCTGCCAATGGCGTTCCTGATTCCGGAAACTATTCCGTCTATGAAATCTCGTCCCCACTGTACCGCCTGGCTTGGCAGTGATGTGATAAAGCTGATTGCTGACCAAAATCCGTTCCGCACAGTTGATCCCAGGCTGCTCAGTGCATTTCCAATTCCGGAAACCATATTGTGGAACGCCTGCACCGCTGACTCTTTCAGATTTTGTGCGGTTTGGACCACACTGCTCTTTAAATTCTCCCAGCTGTCGTGTGCGTTCTGCTTCATTTCCTGCCACTTCTGGTATGCAGATTCTTTCAGGTTCTGTAGCGCCTGGATTGCAGAATCTTTCAAATTTGTTGCTGTTTGAACCACAGAATTTTTCAAATTTTCCCAGGTATTGAGCGCCGTCTGCTTTATCATGTCCCACAAACTTGACAAGGTGTCCATAAACCCTGTAACCAGAGTGACCACATGAGTGACCAATCCCTCTGCAAATGATGTGACCACCTGCTGTATTCCAGACCAGATCTGTGATGCAGCGTCCTGGATATTCTGCCAGATATTTTGTGCATCGGACGCCAACTGAGTGAAATCTCCCGTTACCAGGTCGATCAATAAAAGCACCGGTGCAAGTATCGTATTTTTCAGCAACTCCCAGGCTCCTGATGCAATCTCCGTCAGACCTGACCAGATGCCCTGCAGCGTAGTGACTGCATTCTGCCACAATTCCTGTATGGTTGTTACGATTGATGACAGCACAGGGTTTTCCATCATGGACTGCCAGATTCCTGAGAAGAAATCAGCCACCTGCTGCCAAATTCCCGACCACCATTCCGGGATGCCCTGGAACCACGAAACCACGTTCTGCCATGCCTGCGGTATTGTATCCGTAAAGAATGAACAGATTGACTGCCAGATCTGAGAAAAGAAATCTCCGACCTGTTGCCAGATTCCTGACCACCATTCCGGGATGCTTTGGAATTTTGACACCAGACTGTCCCATGCCTGCGGTATCGTTTCGGTAAAAAATGAGCAGATTGACTGCCACACTTGTGAGCATTTCTCTTTCACTTTTACCCATAAATCTCCGAACCACTCCGATATAGCGCCCCAGTTTTTCACGATGGCTATGATTGCGGTAATTGCTGCAGCTACACCGGCAATGATTCCGATAATCGGCCCCAATGTTGCCACGCCTAAAATACTTACGATATTTATCACGGCCAATATGGCAGGGGCTAGAGTGGTAAAGGCGGCAATCACAGCCCCCAGTATAACCACGAAATTCTGTACCGGTTCTGGTAATTTTCCGAAAAATTCTCCTATCGTTTTTATTCCAGAGGCAATCGGCGGTATGATATTGTTTGCCAGGTTCATCAGTGCCTCTCCCAACGGAATCAGGCTCTGCTCCAGCTGTCTCATGCTTGCCTCAAACGTCTGGGAGTCTGTCGTGGACTGGTCGAACATATTCTCTGCTGATCCAGCCACGTCATCATAGGTGTCCCCTACCGTAGTGAGCGACTCGATAAACTTCGCATTGCCGTCCTCGGCCATTGTACCGAATGCCAGCGCTGCTTTGTTCAGTTTGTCCTGCTGGTTCTCTGTGTTTTGAATATCTGTCACAATGGCATCAATAACATCTTTCTGTGTAGCTCCGCCCTGCTGCCACTGTTTGAATACCTCTTCAACTTCTTTGCTCCAGCCTCCGGTTCCGGCTTGTACCTCCCCGGTCTTTTCATCAATTTTGCTCAGGGAATCCGCTATTGTTCCATCAACCAGTCTGGTCGTGACTTCGTTAATGGCATCGTTTACCTTGTCCAGGTTATACGCTCCATTGTCCAGTCCGTTCTGCAATAGTTGGAAATACTCCTGAGCGGAATAACCGGCCTGAGCGAACTTTCCAGAATACTCTGAGAGGTTATCCCCCAGCTCGTTTGTCTTATCCAGGCCATTCTGTGTACCCTTTACGATATAGTCCATGGCCTGCTGTGCCGTGAGTCCGTACTGCTCCATGAGGCTGTTGACACCTCGGAGAGTCTCATTCATGTCAATTCCATACAGCTCATCCAGCGTGATTGCCTGCTCTGTCAGATGTGTCAGTGTAGTCTCATCCAGATCTTTCAGGTTCTTTTTGACCGTAATGACCGCATTTGATACAGAGTCCATGGAATCTCCCACGCCCTCAGCATATACGTCCTTGATGACTCCGGCTGTTTCCTCAGCCGCTTTCCCGGTTTCTCCAAAATAAGTGGACGCTTTTACTGTGGCATCTTGTGTCTCCAGAAAAGCGTCCTTTGCTTTGTCTCCTAATTCTGTTATTTTATCCCCCAGTCCAGAAAGCTGATCGGCAGCCTCCATCAATGCGCCTGCTGAGAGGGTTTTTCCCATCTCGTCCAGCTGTTCTGATGTGTTGTCTGCCTGTGTTCCTGCTTCTTTTAAGTCCTGGATGAGGTTTTTGATTGCCTGTCCATCGTCAACCGTGTCCAGAGCGTCTGTCATCTGCTTGATGTCAGCTTTTCCGTCTGTGGCTGATCTTCCGATCTTTTCAATGGCCAGTTTCAACTGATCTGATGATGCAGATCCGTTTTTTATTGCTGTTACCAGCTTACTGCCCAGGACGTCCGCATAATCATCCACGTCCGCTCCCAGAGCGTCAAATAATTTGCTGAGGCGTTCGGTGTTCGTAGCCAGTCTGTCCTGTTCGGTATTTAATCCGTCCAGTTCTGACTGATACCGGCTCAATGTTGCCTTGGTTGCCTCAACTTCTCGCTGGAAAGCCATGTACTCCTCCTGGCCAATCTTTCCGGCCTCCAGAGCTGCTGTCACATCTTTCTGTGCCGCCTCCAGCGTGTCCAATTTGCTTGCTGTGTCTGCTATCGCATTTTTCAGTAATTCCTGTTTTTGCGCTACCAGTACCGTATTTGATGGATCTAATTTCAGCAGAGTGTTCACGTCTTTCAGCTGTGCCTGAGTATTTTTCAGCTTGTCGTTTACACCGCTTAGGGCTTTCTGCAGGCCTGTGGTATCTCCGCCGATTTCAATCGTTATTCCTTTGATATTCCGGCCTGCTGCCATCCTGTTCCACCTCCTTAGAACTTGTCAAAATCCTCCTGTGTGGCCATTCTTGGATATTTGTATGAATCATTCTGTTGCTCAGTAAACATATCCATGACCATTCCGACCGTAACCAGATCCAGATCCCGGATAGAGATCCCGACCTGACAGCATCTCAGGAGAAATAATGGAGTGTTTAGCTCCCGGCTACTCGGTCTAAGTTTTTTTTTGCCTGACTTTTCGTCTCCTCATTCATATTCCAGAGTTCCAGAATGGCAGGCAGGATCTGATAAATGGAAAATGTGTTGAACTGTTCCAGCCAGTCCATGATATCCGGCGGTACATTCTCCGGATCCGCGTGCTGTGCCATGATATACGCGATATTTTCAAACATTTCCAGGTCCTCAATCGGAATCTCGCTTGACTCCTTATCCTCTTTTTTGCCTTTCTTTTTCACAGACTTTGCGATTTTCTGCAAATCTAAGAAAAGATCTCTGCGGAATTTCATCCGGTAGATTCTCGGCACCGCTGCTGACGCCTTGAACTCCACCTCTCTGCCATCAATTTCCACCTTTTTTCTCAGCATAATCTATCCCTCCTATTTCTTTGTTTCAGCTGCCTGTGCCACCTCGCTTGTCGCGGCAACCGGCTCATATACTTTGTTGTACCAACCTGTATATGTTCCATCTGCTGTGTCCGGTCCTGTCTGTACTTTTACCAGACCGTCTTTTCTCGGACTATTTGTGATTGTCAGTGTCTCTGTTCCAGGGTCTACTGTCTCCTCTTTTGTCTCGGATGCAATAGACGGTCTTGTGCATGTGCAGTTATATAAGCATCTGCGGATTGCTTTCACGTCTCCATCAAACTCGAACAGCAGAGCGAACGGATTTGTTGTTTTGTTTGCATTTTCCGCAAGGACGCCATTTTTGTCCTGTTCTTCATTGAGAATTTCCACGCGGAACCAGCTCGGAATGAGTGCCATTTCCAGATCTCCCTCATATCCGTTGTTTGCGCTTGTCACATAGTACGCAATTCCGTCTGCGTAGAACTTGGAAATCTCTCCCTGTGCGTCCAGGCTGATGCTGACCGCTCCAGGAATACTTTTCGGATTATCATACGTGTATGTAGTTGTTCCCTCTGTAGTCTTTTCTGTCTGCTTGGCCACATGGACGTTTTTAATGTTGTACTTGACTTTGTTCTCTGTTCCAGTCATTTTCTATACCTCCATTTCATATAGCGACTCCCACATTTTCTCCGACTCCAGCCACTCAGAGGCTGTCTGCTCCCAGGCAATGTCATGTTTGTCCAGGATTTCCTCCAACTTTTTCTCCAGCTCCCAGTCTTTGTCATCTGTGTAGAGTTCAATATCCAGTTTCGTTATCTTTTTGTATGTCTTGCCATCTGCGAAAAAATTATCTGTTCCCGGTGTCAGCCATACAACAATAGGGAGCGGGATGTCCTGCATCTCTTTCTGTGTGAAATGATGATATCTGAACGGGATTCCCATTTCTCCCAGCATCTGCTCAATCTGATCTTTTGTCATAGTCTCGTCCTCAGCTCCTTTTCTAGCTCATCTACTGCTGCCTCCTCTGCAAGTGCAATATGCACTATGGCCTTTGTTCTTCCGCCACTTCGCTTCTGGTGGCCTTTTTCCAGGAGATGTGTCAGAGCGTATTCCGGTTTTTCCGCATGGACAACCATTGTATGCTTTGTCCGTTTGGTTTCTCCTGTCCCGTAAGTCCATGACGCTGCATAGTCTCCTGTCAGCTTTGGAGATGTTTTATTCAGCATTTTGGCCGTATCCTCGGCAACTTCCTTGGATACTTTTTCAACCTCCAGGCCAACCGCAACGCCATAATCGTCCAGCTCTTTCATGACAGCCTTGGCCAGATCTCCAATTTTAACCGCCACCAGAATCCCTCCCGTCTTTGAATGGGTGCACCAGTTTTTCCAGTGACAGGTACAGCGCCGGTGGTTTCGTGTCGTACTTCGGCTGTACCTGCTTAATCTGATAATGTCCGGCCCGGTCTTTCATCTCTGACTCGTCAAATGTCATGTTATCCCATAACCAGTCCGTCTCATTTTCCAGAATAATCACATCGTTGACCTCGATCTGCTCCGCATCCAGTATCTCCAGTGGAACTGCCAGGAGCTTATCCACCTGGTTTCCGGCCGTTTGCGCCTGCCAGTATCTGGTCACGCCTACCGTCCTGTTTCCAAAACGTATATGCTCCAGTTTTGTTCTAGTCAGACTCCGTTCGTCTGCTTCACAGATCGTCAGCAGACCATCTCCAAAATTTTCAAAATGCTTACTGCTGATCCGCGGCATATCCGTCCACCTTTCTGTCTATCTGCAGAGAAATGATCTCATCTCTGTAATTCTTCCAGAATTGAGGTATCTCCCCCGCTCTGGCATACATGACATAATCAAAAAGGAGCGCTTTTTCCTGAGTTTCCTCATAGAAATCGCACTCCCCTATTTTTCCGCTTATGGCAGCCATTCCTCTTTTGACCATGCCCCTCATCTTCTCATCTCCCAGGGAATCATCCCAGGTTATCTCCAGATAATTTTTGATCTCGTTTAGGAGCTTGTTGTCTTTATCGTCTGCCATAATTCATTTACTCCTTTGTCACTGTTACTTTGTAGCTCTTTGTCTGTGCTCCGTCAGTCACTTTTACAGTCACAGTATTGGAACCCTCGGACCAGTTTGCTGCTGCTCCATTTGTCACTTTCACATCTCCCACCGTGATCTCAATTTCCGCTGTGGAACTTGCCGGTACTGCTGTGATTGTGTTGGACGCATTCTGTGTGGTTGCTGTGTATTCTGCGGTTCCTGCTGCAAATGTCGGAGACAGTTTCAGTGCGCCAATTTTTAAGTCGGCCAGTGTTGCATCATCTGTCTTTGTTTTTTCTGTCTCGCTTACAACCTTAAAACGTAACGGCTGGAGATCCTTGATATCCAGAACCTGGAAAGCATTGTTATCCAGTGCGAAACCATGAGCATACAGCTTGATGAGATATACCCTCTCATCTTCCAGGAATCTGTATTCGTCAGAATATTCAATTTTTCCATTTTTTGCCATTCCGACTCCCAGGAAATACTTGGTTGCCATTCCATATACTGCTTTTCCCTCCGGAACAGCTGCGCTCTGAATGATTTCAGCGTCCACCGGGAGCACAGATGCATAGATTCCATCCGGTGTCAGCATCCTTGTGGCCGGGAGCACTCTACGGAAATAATCTACCGGATTAACCAGCAAAATGAGACTTGTGACAGTTCTTGCCTGTCCTTTGTCGTTTCTGGCCATGATTGCTGTAACATTTCCCATCTGTGTCATGTCCAGTGCAGTCATTTTGATAACGTTTTTGTCCGGATATTTTCCGCCTGTCACAACAACGCCCTCTCCGACCTGTTTCATCATACCGATTGGCTCGTCTTTTCCAGTTCCCTGTACAATACCGTACTCCAGCCCGTTTGCCAGTGCCTCATAGAGCACCTGACGCACGTATGTATCCAGCCATGTCGGCCCTAAATCCAGCATAGCCTTGGAAACCGGCAGGAATGCGCTCAGTTTTTCCTGTGTTACATCTACCTCTTTGAACCCAGATGTCAGCTCCTCGATGATCTTGGCTGTCAGCTTGCCCCATGCGGCTTTCTGCTCTCCGTTTGTATTCATCATCATTCTTGTCAGACCTGTCACTGTGGTTGCATTCAGCTTGGACAGGAGCGGGTGGTTTGTCTGGAGTTCATCAAAGACAGAATCAATGATTGTTTCCGGCATAACCACTTCAACGTCATTGAGAGCCTGTTTCGGATCTGTGGATCTCATAGCCTCAATGATTTTCTCGTAATACTGTTTTTCCTTGGATGTCAGCTGGCGTACACCTCTCTGTGCCAGGATTGTTGCATCCTGCTCCACCAGCATCTCTTTGGCCTGCTCCAGAACATTGTCCTCAATCTTCTGGCACAGCTCAGTGAACGCCTCACTGAATGCTTTTGTATCGTCATCTTTGATGGCCTGATTCATTTTTTCAACGATCTTGGCCTTTTCCATTGCTAATACGTCTTTATTCTTCATATCAGTTCTCCTTTACATATTTTGGAATAATTTTGCTAACTGGTTTGTGAGTTTCTTTTCTTCCGGCTCTGGTTTTGGAGTCGGTACCGGAGGTTTTGGTTCTCTTCCCTGCTGCCGCATAGACTCCAACTGTTCCCGGAATGATTTCTGCTGCGCAATCACACCGGACAGCTGCTGCACGCGGCTCATCAGTCTCTGCTGTACATCCTTATCATCAGCCTGGTAGCTGTCTACCCGGTCAATGAGGCCGTATTCCAGAGCTTTCTCCGGTGTTAGGAATGTTTCTGCCTCCATCATGTCAATGAGCTGCTGTTCTTCCAGGTTTGATTTTTCCAGAAAGATCTGTCTGTTTGACTCCATGAGCGTATCCAGATCATCTGCTGCTTTTCTGAGTTCTTTGGCGTTTCCATCCACACTCAGCCACATATTGTGAATCAGTGCAGATGTTCCCAGTCCCATGACGCGCTCATCACACGCCTGCAGGATCAGGAACGCTACACTGTAGGCAACTCCATCCACATATCCAACCTTTTTGCAGTTCTTCTGTTTCAACTGGCTGTAGATTGCCACGCCCTCTTTGACAGATCCTCCGTTTGAGTTGATATGCAGCTCAATGGTTGCTGTATCAGGAATGGCTGCAAGCTGCTCCTGGAAATACTTTGCAGATGTCTCCGATTCCTTATAGCTCCATGTGTTCCAGTCAAATGTGCCGTATGCTGTCACATCGTCATAGATGTATAATTTGTGAGTATCGTTCTCTGCTTTCTGAAAACATACAAATACTTTATCCTGTCTTGGCATTCTTCCCACCTCCTTTCTGCTGTTCTTCCAGGATTTCCTGGATAGTTGAGTAGTTTTTCGTGATGAAATGCTGGTCTGCCCAGTCCTCATCTATCGGAATCTCTCCCAGTGCTCTCAGAATCATATTCACTGTGTAAATTCCGGAGCTGATGAGCTTGTCTGCTGATGTTGCAATGCCGAACATGTCAATATGTTTGACTCTCATGGTGTCGATCTGTAGCTTTGTTCCTTTCTGTATCCCGTTTTTTCCAATCCTCTTGCGGTTGATCTCCTGCATGAACATCTGTGCAAGCGGGTCTAGGCAAAACGTCAACATCTCGTTCACTGCTTTCTCGGTGTCCTGCACGTCTCCCTTGGCCAGTGTAGGCGGCATGGAGAATCCTCTGGCTGTAAAGTCAAAGATGTCATCATACTGACTCTTGATATCACGACTGGTTCCCTCACTGTAAGTCTTTGAGCCAATGTCTGTGTATGAATATCCCTCAAACAGTGGCAGGACAGCGTTTGGGCTTTCAAAGAATGACTTGAAATACTCATTCATGAGCTTTTCCAGTTTCTCATTGAACAATTTGTCACTCTGAGCCATTGCCGAAATGTTCAGGGTTCCCCTGCTGCCTCTGCTTTTGAGATACGATTTTGCAGAATAATCAATCAGCTTGCTGTATGAGTCATACAGGCGCTGTATGATCCGGTTTACATTCTTGTTGTTGAGTGTCCAGTGAAGCACGTCTGAACTTCGGAATGACCGCGAAAATGTGTAATCATCCACCTGCACATTGGTATAAGTGTCTCCATACAGTGCATTTTTCGTCACGGAAAAATCATCAGCCACCAGGAGCTGTCCGTCATAGCTCTCTACAATCAAAAGCTCATTGTTCCGGAACAACTGCTCCATAGCCTTTGATAAAAATTCTGCTTTGTTCTGGTTGCGGTTCGGTTCGTAGTTCCATAGATAATATTCATCTTTGAACAATTCCTCTCCCTCGTAAAACGTGCGAAATTCACATTTTGTCAGAGCGTTTGCAATCTTCCCTACGCAAGTCCAGAACGCCAGCTCTCTCAGACATATTTCTGTTACTACATCACGAACCTGTTGATCTGCAATTTCCACAGATGATACTCTTTGCACATCTTCTCCCGGTTTTTCTCTTGCCTTGAATAGCTTTCTGAGACTCAATCCCATGTCTGTTTCCTCCTTTCTGCGCTAATATGTGAATACGCCCAGATCCGGTGCGCTTACGCTCTGAGCATACGGCAGGTCATCCTCTACCGTCATAGATGCGGCCAATGCCATGAAAGGGTCTGTCTTTCTTGACTTCGCCTCAATCTTTGCATATACAAAGTTTCCAATATCGGCATCATCTTCCTTTCCCGGTTTCCGGCCGTATCTAACCATCTTTGTGTTATTTGTTGCCCAGCGCAACACTGGGTTATCTCCCCACACGAAATAGTCATTTGCAAAACAGCTGTCTATAACCGGCGCAACTTTCATGATGTCTGACGGTCTTACCAGTTTTAGGTTTTTGTACACTTTTGCATCAAAACCAATGTTCTGCAGATACTTGGCCACCAGAGCATAACGGAAATCATCTATTGCCATTTTCTTAATCGAATAGTATTCCATCTGCGCTGCAATATAGTCCACGATCAGCTCCGGGTGGATTTCCACATCATCAACCAGTGTGATATGTCCCTGATCCGCCCATTCTTTCCATGGTGCCTTTATTCTTGGCAAGTCTTTTGACTGCAGGCAGAGCCAGGAATGGTTTAGATCATACCTGGTATCCACGTCTCTGAAATGGAGATTGACAGAAATCATATCAGTGACTTTTGAGAAGTCGATGCCACAGGTACACATTCTTCCCACCAGATCATCTACCGGTACAGGTCTGTTAGTGGCTTTGATTCTTTCATAAGCACACACTTTAATCTCGCTGGAACCGTCTGGGAGGTTCATTCTCTTGGTCATGAATGCCGTGAACTTCTCAGGCCGTTTCAACCAGTCTCTGTATTCTTTCCGGATCTCCTCCATGAGATCCGGTAGGTATCTCAACGATGGGTTTGCCTTTTCCCAGTTCTTCTCATCGTGTACCTCTGCCTTGCTGTCCAGCCGGCAGATAAACGGCAGTAGTCCGTTGTCCGGTTCTCCTCCGAACAGGATTCCCTCTGCTGTCTCCAGCAGATCATCCAGCGGTCCCTCCCTGACATCTCCCTGGGTAGTGTAATATGACCGGCGTGGGTGTTTCTTCTTTCCCAGGCCGGTCGTAAATACATTGATATTCTTATAGTCTTGATACTGATGAATCTCATTGAGCACTACCATTCCGGAGCGGAGACCATCTTTTCCGCCCGGATTGTTTGTATGCCCCTTTATTGTTGACCTTGTGCTCTTGCAGACCACTTTCTCCCTTGTCCACTTAAAAAATCGCTGGAGCTTTTTGAGCCACTTCGGCTGCTCGAATGCTCCAACGATATCCTGCACCGGCCGTAAAGCCTGATCCTCATTGTTCGCACAGATATCAACGTCATATTCTCTGATTCCGTTGTATTCGGATGCCAGTGCCGTTGATTCCAGCGCTATTGTTCCGTCTTTTCCCGCACCTCGCCCAATCAGGCAGAACAGATCCGGCCACCTTGGTCGTCCATTCTCCCGCCAGTACGTGCAGTCATGCAGTCCAATCACGAACTGCTGCCACGGAAAAACCTCATCATACGGGAAATATCGTGCCAGTCCCAGGTAGTCCGTCAGCTGCTGCTGGTCCACATAGATGTCCTCCGTCTCAAAACACTTTCTGACATGTTTCATCAGTGCCTTGACATCTTTGGACGCCTCCACTTTTCCTGTCTCCACTGCCTCCATGTAGGCTTCTATTCGTGGATCACAGTTTGTCATCATCGTCATCCCTTATGGTTTTCTCCGTGGTCAGACCCAGCTTGTCCAATATCATAAGCATTTGCTTATTTACGGCCACCAGATCTTTGACGGATTGATTTTGTTTTATGATGGTGGCCTTGCCGGATGCAGATTGTGCCTCATAGGATACTCCTCTCTTTTTTATGTCTGTTTTTAGCTTTTTCTTGATATCGTAGAGGGCCATATAGTCATCTATGAGGTCCAAAAAACATGAAATATCAGCCTGTTTTTTCTCAAGCTGAGAAATTAAACTTTCTAATATATCCGATTTTTTTTGCGCCATATTTCCACCCCCTATTTTTTATTTTTTATCATGTGCGAACTTTCTCGGCGTTGTCGAGGCCACCCACCGGTCTCCGTGGTCGAAATTAAAACGCTAATTTTTTCGACCGGGGGTATACGCTTTTTTCTGTGCTTTCTGTCCAATTTCCAGAGCAAAATCCGGATTCGTTGTGTGATTGCACAGCCCGTCTATTGCATTTATATTATGCATACAGAACTCTTTGTCACATTGCGTATTCTTTTCCGGATCACAGTTGAATACCTTTATCTTTTGTCCTCCGCATTTGATGATCTGTTCCTGCTTCATGTTATCCCTCTTTTATTTTCCCTATCTTCTGAATGATTCCGTCCACAGTGTCATTGACTGTTGCCACATCATCAATCAATCTGTCTAACTGGTCACGTTCCACATCTACCTGCACCGTGATTCTGCTCGTTGGTCTCTCCTGCAGTATTGCGTATCCCATCGGCATCAATGGCCCTCCGGAACAATCCGCACACACTCGACCGTCTGGATACTCTCTCGGTATCACATTCAGCATTCCGCACGCCTGGCATTGCGTAACCATATAATCTGCTGTATCGCTTGTCCTTGCCATATCAATCCCACCTTTCCTCTGTCAGAGTTTCTTTCTTCTCTGGTTTCCTGTATCCATGCACTGCCTCATGGCAGTCGTGGCACAGACTGACCAGGTTCCTCTTTCGTACACCATGCCACTCATACCATATCTCCAGAGCCATGTCCGGATGTTTCTTGACATAGTTCACATGATGCACTGTTGTAGCTTTCGTGTATATCTTCTTTGCCTTGCATCTCTGGCACTCTCCATGATCCATCTGCAGAACCTCTCTGCGTACTTTCTTCCACGGTCCCCACACGTAGAATCTGTGAATGTCCTCTCTGATGCACTTTTTCACATAATCAATCTGTTCTTGTGTCATGTCTCCTCCAACGAAAAAAGCTCCGGGTTTTCCGGAGCCTTTGTGAGGGATAATGTCTGAGAATCTTGGTTCTCATCTTTTGGACCTTATCAATATAACATAAAAGTTGTCCTGTGAGTACCGCACTTTCAGATCCGCTTTGCCATGAGGTAATAGAAATATCTTCTGACCTCATAGAAATACGTCCTCTCGCATGGTATCCCTTTCTGCTTCATCCAGTGAAACGTTGCTCCCTCCGTTGTCACATATTCCAGCAGATACTCATATAGGCTCTTATTGTCCCCTACCGCCTCCCTGACTGTATCCTCAACTTTCTGCATCTTCTCACGCAACTCTACTCTGCGCTCTGCCAGGTTGGCTGTTGCATCACTGCCACTGTGCGCCCCTGGCATTCCGGTTATCTGAGGACTCTTGACGGTTGATGTCCTGCTGCCCAGCTCCTCTCTCCATTCCGGATATTGCAGACAATATGAGTATGCCGTTCCGAATGCGTGTTTGCTTATCCCATATTTCTTTTTGTTCAGTGGTCGCACGTTTGGCATCTTTATTCCTCCCTACTCGTTACAATCTCCCGCAAAGTCCTCAGTATCCAGAAATTTTATATATCCCGGAGATACCTGTCCCACGGTTCCGTCCATAAATTCCACAATTCCCAATGTGTACGCTATCTGGCCTCCTGGGTGTCCTCCGATCATCGGAGACGCATCTATAACCTGTTTGATTTCATCCCATTTATGAAACAGTGCCTTTCTCTGTACTTTTCTCGTCCTGCCCTTTGGATTCTTTTCAGAGCAAGTGACCAGGCACTTTCTGTATCTGTTTTCTTTGATACCTGATGAAACTCCTCCAGTTTTTTTCAGATTCTCCTCATGAACCTGTCCATGATATGATCCTGCCATGTTCTTTCCTCCTTATCCTGCTGGCATTGATACTCCGCAAATTCTTCCAGAGCCTTTCCCCACTCCTCTACAGTGTGCTTTTCTCCGATGCTCGTGGAAAAATGTCTCTGCTGCTCTTTCATCAAATTCCTGACCATTTTTGCCCTGTTCTTCTCCAGGTAATTCTCCCATTCCCGTTTCATCTGTTCCATGAGCTTTTTCTGTCTGTAATGTCGGACAGGAGCCGTGATGATGTCATGAATCACTGCTCCTATATCGCACATTCCGTCTTTTATGCAATCGAATCCGACTGTAATCACGAACACGGCCGCTATAACAATGGTCAGTATTGCAATCATTTCCTGTGTTTCTATCAATGTGTTCCTCCTCTCCTGTATGGTTTCGGTAACGGCATCCACGCGTTTACCGTCATATCCATCTCGTAATATGGCATATTTCCGATATAGCTATCCCACGGATGAAATGCCTCTTTTCCGTCATCGTAAATGATTCTCTGGCCAACTTCCGTATGGTCGCATTCTTCAAACGATAACAGCACCAATGTTTCCGGCTCTGGTAAATCATCCGCAATGTCTATCCATCCGTGTTTTTCCGGTATATCCCACCTGCATATATCCCAGTATTCACACCAGAGACAGCAATGGCGGCATTTCTTCTTTCTGGCCTCAATCATCCAGTGTCTCAGTCTTTTTATCATGTCTTTTCTCCTCGCAACGCTCGCATTGATTCTCTGATGCACCAAAACAGCCAATACAGTCCGGTTCCAGGAACATGAACCCGTCTTTTGTGTCCTTTTTTGGTTCTTCCTGTTTTTCTTCGTCCAGATAGTTCCTGCCGATCAGACTCATGAACTCTGCTCTGCTGTGCGTTCTCTCATATGCTCTCTGTCCGTCTCTGTGCAGTATCCGCATATTCTTGTGATTGTTATGTACTGCCTCCGGCCCCATGATATGATGGTCCAGGCACAAATACACCTTTAATCCCTCCGCCTCAGAGTTCTGGCGGTTAGGGCCATCATAGATGTGATGTTCATGGACTACCGGATATCTCCGATAGTCCCCTTTTAACTTCATGCAGAGATAGCAAGTGCCATCCTTGCAGTGCAGGATACTGGCTTTGTGTTTTTTTCTCTTTTTCTTTCGCTGTGGTTTTGGGTACATCATTCCTCTGGCACCTCCGGCGTGATATCTACACCTTTGAGGCTTTTCAAAACCTTGATGTTCTTGTCATCTGTCCGGAAATGTGCTCTCAGCTTGCAGACATTGTTTTTCCACAGGATTCCTCTGAACGGATTGAAAAGTGGCTCCGTGACTGTATATTCTCCCTTGTCCTCTTCTACCATTGCATTATTGATAATCGAAACAAACACGTTGTTGACCGGATAGATCTGGCCGGTCTGCTCATCCTGCAGGAGCCTTTGAACGGTTCCCTGTGTTCCGATCAGTAGCACGTCAGTGATGGTCAGAGTATCCGTTCCGAATCCCTCCTCGTTTATTGCCATCGGCATCTCAATCTCGATCTGGTTTCCCTCTTTCGTTGCCTTGAACCGTTCTCCCGGTCTTGGCAGCTCTCCGATCAGTGTGATGATGTCTCCCAGTGTTTTTTTTGGAATGAAATCCTTGTTGACACTTACCTCCCAGTATGATCCGGCCAGATACAGCCAATCATTTCCTTGTGCATCTTGCGTCCTGGCTACCACCAGGCCGGTCTTGTATGCTTTTTTCATCAAATTGTTTAATACGCTCGTTGATAAAAACATTGTTATGCCTCCTTTTTCTCCTCAATCGAAAATACGGCCATCAGTAACGCCAGAATGATGTATGTGAGTTTTCCGTGTATCTCAAATCCAGGAACAAAATGCACTGCTGCCATCAGCTGTATTATTCCGGATGCTAATGCCATGATGATTGTTATCAGCATGGCTATTCCTATTCCCACCCCGTTTCCTGGCAGTGCCGCCAGAATCAAGACTCCCATCATTATCACTGCCAGAATGATTGACGCTATCAGGATCGTTGTCACTACCAGCACCATTGTCCTTGTATCCTGTACCTTTACATGCTCCGGAAACAGCCATGCTGTTCCCCAGATGATTGCAATTTTGATTATCATGTTGATTATGTTTCTCATAGCTTCATGCCTCCTATGTTCTCAATCGTTAAAATATAATATTTCTTTCCTGGTTCTGCTCCCCATTCTTCCCGTCCATATCCGGCCGATAGTGAACACTCTGCCCATATTGTCGGTACATCTTTCCCGTATCCGTTCCGGAATGCCACCAGTTGCACTCTGTTTTTCTGCAGTTCCGGCATCGGAGCGCGGATCAGTTCATCTCCCACCCAGATCATTCCGAATGCGTCCATGAGCCTTGTGTCATAATATGGCTTGATATCCCTGTACTCCTCTTTCTTCTCTCCGGAGAGGATCATATCAAACCATTTTCGTTTTATTGGTAATATCAGCATCTTGTCCTCCTAGTTGAATGGAATGTTATCCTCAATGCCGTCCGGAATGTTCATGAATCCATCTCCAGCATCTGCAGGTTGTGGAACCGGTGCATTTCTGTCTCTTTTGCTTTCTGCAAACTCCTGTTCCTCCAGGACTACCTCAGTGGTATAGATCTTTCTGCCCTCTCTGTTGGTGTAGCTCCCTGTCTGGATTCTTCCAGAAATTGCCACCTGCATTCCCTGGCGAAACCATTTCTCTGCAAACTCCGCCGCCTTACCGAACGCCACACACGGAACAAAATCCGCTGTCGGTTCATTGTCTCTCTTGAATCTCCTATTGACTGCCAGTGTGTACCTGGCAACTGCTGTGGAATTGTCTCCTGCTGAGTATCGCACCTCTGGATCTCGTGTGAGACGTCCCATCAAAATGACCTTATTCACTCTTTTTTCTCCTTTTCACTACCTGTGTGTTTCTGATCCGGATTGCTCTCTGTGTTCCTGGTTCTGCATCAGTCTCCAGAATGCCCTCATCAATCATGTCAATGAGGTGTCTGTGCACTGTTGTTCCGGATATTCCTACAGCCTCTGCTATCTCTTTGTTACTTGGCGCGTATACGTGTTTTGTTATGTATGCGCCGATAAATCTATAGATTTCTTCCCGGATTGCTTTGTATTCCTTTGCACTTCTCATACTGCTGCCCTCCTACATCCAGACGCCCACCAGAGACGGCACATCTGCCGTCCCTCTTGGAATGAATGTCATGGCCGTGTGCTCTTTGATATCCATTTTTATTTCTTCCAGTGTCTCTTTGACCATGATTGTATCTGTCGCTCTGTCCAGTTCGTAGATTCTGGCCACGTATTTGTCCGGGAAATCGTCCGGATGACCGTATACCGCTACAAATGGGACTTTCAGACCAGAGAAATCTACCTCTCTGATGCTCTCCACCCTTTTCTCCTGCACTTCTTTCTCCTTTCTGACAGTGTTCTGGCCACTACCACCGGCGGCTCCTCTGTCTCTATAACTGGTCTGCTGTATTTCTTTCCCATATCTTCAAACGCTCTGGCCATGCTCTCCGCAACTCTTTGGAGTGTTTTGAACATTTCTGCGGCTGCACTTCTCAGATTGTTCGCTATTCTTTCAATATCCTCTGGTGTGAGGTTGTTGTATATCTTCATTGACTCTATTTCCTCTGGCGTGTACACTGCTACCGCTGTTTTTGTGGGATTGTGACCGTGGATTTTTTTGTATTGTTTCTTTGCTTGCCGTTTATTCATCTCAATCCTCCGTCACATTGTCTACTCTGTACTGAGGCAGGCCGTCCACGGCCCGCTCCATGTTTTCATAGCAAAATCTGATGATGTACTGTTCTGTCTGTCCTTTGTAGCACATCATGGTTGTTTCCATGTCCTCTCTCAGAGTGTCTGTCACATCACTTTTGATTAAAAACCCCATGTTATTCCTCCTCTACCGGCTGGCCAAACCGGTCAACCTTTTCACTGAGCCATTTGCACAAATTCCATGTATTTGCCAGATCTGTCACTAGCAACCGGTGGCTCTTGTATTCATCAGCCATATATTCCGCCATTCCCTGCTCTGACAGCCTGCCCATGTACTCTTTTCTGGTATCATATACCGCCTCTATGACTTCTGTTTCTTCTGTCTGCTCTCTCTCGGCCGTTTCCGGTTCAGATTCTGCTGTTTGATTTTCTGCGTCTGATCTTTCATTTTCTCCGGTTTCATCATCCTCAACCTCCTCTTTTTCTAGTGTTTCCGTGGATTTTTGCGCGGGCGCAATTTCCTCTCTCTGGCTCTGCGCTCCTGTCTGTTCATCGGTCCTCTCTGCAGGTTCTTCACAATCTGCTTGGCCGCTTTCTTCTCCATCGGTGTCATCTTCCTCTTGTCCTGTTCCTGCTTCATCAGCTGCTCCATGATCTTCCATGCCTCCTTTCTCAATCTCCTGGACATCATCAGCGCCAGTTTCTCCAACTGCTCCACCGTCATCCTCTGGCTTAGGAGCTTCTGTTGCATTTTCTTCTCTTCCTGGCTCATCGGCCGTATCCTGTACTGTGCTTTCTTCATCATCCGCTCCTCCAAAATGGTTCTGCCAGGTCTTAGTCCCTGCTGCCGTATCATCGAAAATCTCCCTTGTCAGCTGATAGAACTCCCACCAGGTCATATCCTTTGGTGTATCTCCGAATTTCTTAAATGTGACACGGTTTTCATACATCATCATGAAATACAGTCCTTTTTTGTACGAACGGTTTCCGGCCGGATTTACTATTTCAATGAATCTGTTGATTGTCTGCTCATCAAACTCCTCGCCATATACTGCATTGAGTATGAGTTCATTGTCCTGATAGAACTTTTCGACCAGCTGACTGATATCATCAGCCACGCCTGCTGCCGGTTCGGTTTTGTTAAACCTTTTCAGCTCTCTGATATCCTCTCTGGACGTTTCCGGTTGAATCATCTGTCTGTCAGCGTCTGGCAGTTTCAGCATCTCCTCCAACTGGCTCCTGCCCAGTTCTGCATATTCCGGCCGGAGCTGTTCGGAATATCCGTCAATAGAATACTCCCGGTTGATGCTCATAAACCTGCTTGTGATAGACGGTCCCAGGCCATACTCGGCCTGAGCAAATTCCGCTATGCTTTTGTATCCGTCCTGTTCGTAGAGCTTCTGATCGTCAATCTGTCTCAGAGCGTATCCAATCCGGACAAAACTCTGTTTCACTCCCAGGAGTTCCTGTTTCAATTTCTGTTTCATCTGTACCCAGTCATCCAGGGTCATCTGCACATATTCCATCTTTACCTCCTTACGCTATGGCCGCCGTCTGGATTGTTTCCGTCAGCGTTCCTGTTTTCAGTTTCATCAGCCAGTTGTTCAGCCATGACTGCATATTCTTTTCATCTGGTTTTTTGTCCTTGTCCCCGTACCACTGCAATATCCTTGGATTTTTTGCATCTATCTCAACCGTGATGTACGGAACGTCAGGCTCTTCTTTGAATCTCAGCATCAGTATGTACGTCTTTCCAGTGTTGTGCTTAGCCAGATATGTGTTTCCTCCCACGCAATGATGGAGCAGGCGCCCCTCCATGACAATTTCCTCTGCCGATCTGGCCGGTCTGATGATATATTTATCATCTTCGTAGAGATATTTATTTCTGAGTCCTCTGTAAACGTGCCGAATCTCTGGATAACGCTCTGCCACCTCTTTGAGGTGTTTGTCCATTTCTTCTTTGTTGGTTTCCATGACCATTTTGTTATGTTCCGCCTCTAAGTCCTGTGGCTGTTGATATACCGTGTTGTTGAGGTCGTATCCCAGGTTTATTCTCATGCTCAGATAGTCTGCATAGGTTGTGGCCGTGTGTCTGATTCTGGCTAAAGCACTGCTGCACTCTGTCCCATACTTACAGCCAGCGTATTTCTCTATACGGTTGAGTAATTTTTGCAATGTCATGTATCTGGTGGCCGTTTCCACCTGTGTTCCACTCAAATCCGTTTCTGCCAGATGCTCCACCTGTTCATCCGTCCAGTTCTGTCCCTGGCGTTTCTCCATCTGCATGACTCCCAGTAGGTGTGTGTCTCCTTTCTTTCTGATGAGCTGCTTTACTCTTTCCTTTCGGATTCCCAGGAACTGATCCGGCCGTCTTGCATTCTCATCAGCAACAATGCCGTAGTAACATTTGACCAGTTTTTCTACCACATCGGTCAGTCCCATTTTTACCAGAACCTCAATCTGTGGCGTCTGACTGTAACGCTCCAGGTAGTTAATCGGATTGACCTCCCTGACGTTCTTTGCATATTCCTGTAATGCACTGTACTGGAATATTGTCCCTTTCATTTCTTCGTATGTCTCTGACATGATCAGACCGGCACTGATAGGGATATTTGCCATTCCATACAAATTGCAGTCATCCCAGAAATCTTTCCCCATGTACGGATCATGTTTGTGATAGTCTATCTGGACTTTTTTCCCTGGCTCAAAATATGCTCTCGCAATCTCCACTCCGGAGAGTTCTTCACTTGCGTTGTACATCTCCGGACCTTTATCCCCACAAATGAATCCTAGTGTCCACTTTTTCCCAACTTCCACATAACGCATGACCATTCCGTTTTCTTTGTACTTCTGTCCCAGGAATAGATAGATATATTTGTCACAAGTGCCTTTCACTTTTCCCTGGCACTTGTACTCTCCACGCGCTCCGCACATTGGACAGGTGCCATAGTGCCCCTCTCTCGGTTCTTCCGTCCATCTCTGGAACTGGCTTTCGTAGGAAATTCCGCTTTTCCATCTCGCATCTGTAACTCCTCCGCACTTGCTGCAGGCTATATGTGCCCAGCAACCATGCTTTTTGTAATACAGATAATGCTGATTGTGAAAATACAATCTGTCAGCTCTGTCCAGGATCTCTTTCTCCGGCAGTTCTTTGGTGTGCGCCATTCTATCTGCCAATGCCTCCTGGCGGCGCATATACACCTTGTGTTCTCTGTTCCGTCTTGCCGTTGTTACAATATCGTCCTCATGTTTGTATATGTATTCCCACCAGTGCTCCTCGTTGTATACGTTGGCTTTGCAGAACTTCTTTATCCTTTCCAGATCCTCTGTGCTCTGGAGTATATTTTCTTTTTTCTCCTGCTCCCATGTGGGATGTTCTTCTCCCCATATCACTCGGCCATAACAGCTGTCCGGCTTTATTTTCTGCCTCGTCCATTCTTCCTTTTCCGGCCAATATGTGCCGAAATCCTTTTTTGTGAGCACGATCCGCACCATCGGCATTTCTTTTGATTCTTTTTTGTTCCTGTATACCTCCAGGAAAAGATGCTTTTCGTGTCCAACAATCTTGACCGCCGTGACACCAATGTATTTGACATCTTTCTTTCTGCTGGTTTTCTTTAATCCGAAATACGGTATTTTTTCAATCGCTTTCTTTTTCATCCGTCCCACCTACTTTCCCATGTAGTAGTTCGTGATGATCTGCTTTGCTCTGGCCATGCCCGGGATCCCCAGCGTGACCTTTCCTGCAGATACGCCTGCTGCCTTGATGATATCCTTGTCCACGGTCTGCTGATTCTTGAATGACCACATCAGGAGCGCTGCTATGCAGCCTTTCAGTGACTTTCCTTTCTTCCGGACATTGAATGCCAGCAACTCATTTTCCATGCACTGGCCTCTCAGGTACTCCACCCAGTCCTCCATGATTTCTTTCGGTTTCAGTTCTGCCACCTCAACGTCAATCTTTCCCAGTGCCGCTGTCAGCTGATCGCACAGCACCGGAATCTCTCCCTGCAGATACATATCCACGAAATCACTCTGGATTCCGTTCTCCTTTGCCATAACTCTCAGTGACTCTGTATCTCCCTCATTGAACAGATTCTCTGCAAGCTCATTGATTTCTCCAAAAGAATTGAGTTCTCCAAACTTCTCAAACATTGCTATTCCTCCTCTTTATCTTCAAATTTCATGCCCAGCTTTTTTCCATCTTCCAGGATTCTCTGCATCTCCGCCTCACACTCTCCGGGACGCTGCACCGGTGCAAACGTCATTTTGGTGCCGTTCTTTGTCGGTTTTCCCATTTTCTGTAGTACCGCGCCTTTTGTCTGGAGTTCGTCCAGTCTGATGCAGATGACTGTGATCTGGTATATTCTCTCTTTTTCATCGAACAGCTTTTTTGTCATTTTGGGAAACATCAGCTGATATTTTATGATCGTGATCTTGTGTTCCATCATTGTCCCTCTTTCGCTTTTCTATTTCTCCCTGCAGCCAGCCGGTGTATTCATGCTTTCCCGGCTCTGTCAGTATGAGATGCCTGTTTGACAGTCTCTATATCTCCATCCACTCCTGCTGATTGGCCACTGGTTTCCGCTTACTGGTCAAAAACTCATTCCCGGCCCATATTGCCAGGTTGCGCTCCAGCATATTGAGAACGAAATCATCCTCTGTGCAGATGCAGACCTCACAGGACTGGTTGAACCTGTCCAGGGCTTTTGCCAGTGCTGTCAGTACGGTCTGATGATATGTCCCTGTTATCTTTCCAAAACCCTCACGGGTTACTGCCTGGCCGGAGACCATTACCTCCAGCACATATCCATAGTGTTTCTCTGTTGCTTTCGGAGAGGAGCTGTCTGTCTCTATGTAGATTTTTACCTGCTGCATTTTATTCCCGCCTCCTTTTCAACCGGATCATGGTATATCTCCGGTACTTGTATCCTGTTACCGGATTGATACCCTCGTGGATCTTGGCAATGTAATATCCTTTTTTGGGTTTTGGTTCTTCTTTCCATCTTCGGAGCTTGTCAACCTTTGGCTCCGGCAATGGCATATTGCGACTTGTGTTATAACTTGCCTCGCTGAGTCTCGGTTTTCCCGGTTTCCCGTCTTTCTTCTCCTCAGTGGTATGCTCATCCTTTGTCATGTAGTTGGCTAGCTTTGTGAAATCCTCGTCATAGTATTTGCTATTCTTGATTTCAATGGACCAGGTTCCTCCCTTTGTCCATGCCTTTGTGATGATACTGGCTGTGTCTCCAATCTCATTGATGACCAGATGAATGTGCCAGGCTCCCTTTGTGCCTCTCTCTATGTTTCTTATCCAGAAAACCTCATATCCTCGCTTTTTGAACTCACGTCTCACGTATCTCATGGCTTTCTGAAAATCTTTCAATGCCGCCTGCATATCTGGTGGCCTGTTTCTCACTTCATAGGTCCATGTCGCAAAGATGTCTCCCTCATGGAAATACTCCAGCATTCTCTGTCTGCACCTCTTGGCTTTGTTCTGAGCATTGACCGCCCTCATCTGTTCCTCTGTCGGTTTGGCTCTCTTTGCCCTCCCTGTTCCAGGACCTCCATACCTGCCATCATGGAACTCCTCTACATCAATGACATCTCCCTGTCTGAACCTGTATCTCTTTCTCTTAACCATAGTCTCTGTGTCCTATCTTTAATATCTTTATCAAGTCCGAACGGGGTCAGCTCATGCCCCGTTTTTCTTGACTTTTTCGGCCCACAATGGTACTATGATTCTAGGTTATTCACGTTTATTGTGAACCGGCTGGCGTCTCCGAAACGTCAGCTTTTTTATTGCTCAAATTACTGCCTCCACGGTTACTCCGAACTCTTTCGCTACCTGTTCGGCATATTCCCGGCATTCTTCCAGACTTCCGGATCTGCAGATCATATATCCAACCTCTCCGGATGGAAATGTCACAGGTCCGCTCCATCTGATAATCTTCACAGGATTCTCTCCCATTACATGTCTACTCATTGATTTATCCTTTCGGCGGTGCTCTTATCATTCTGACCGCTCTCCTTTGTTCGGCTCTTGTATACCGTGTTTGCCTTTTCACATTAAAAAGGACGAAAACCTGTTGAACATCCACACTCTCTCTGGTTTGGAGTGACCACCGCCATTTTTTCACGGTACCTATGCGCCAGCTGTTGGCTTGCTGTGCATATTCGCGGATGCCTTTCCGCGGATTGCGCTCTGCCGGAATCGGACCGGCCTATGGACTGCCCATGCAGAGAGCGCTCTTTCTTTTTCTCATTATTTCCGTTTTGCCATTACCAGTGCGATCACTACCACTGTTAGTGCACCCAGAAAAGCTCCTGCTGCCATTCCGCTCAGGAAAATCCCTACTCCTCCCATGGCTCATCCTCCTCATCTTCGTCATCATATAAATCCATCTCATCGAAAGCTCCGTTTGCGGCCATGAACATTGTCAGCCACCCCCCTCCAACCACAACCATGCTTACCTGTACCGGATACCAGTCCGGTCCCCATTCTGGCATTCCTGTGATCCCGACTCCGCACAATACCAGGTATGCTGCCATGATTGTCATGGCTGTCAAACTCCATCCTCTGATTTTTCCCGCGATTCTCCGCATCTTTCGTCTCTGTTTTCTGTTCATCTTTTCTCCTTTTTGCGCCCGCGCAATTAGATTTCTCTCTGTGCTTTTTCTGCACTATACGTTTCTTTAGTGGCTCCGCATCGTGTAAATTCTTTATAGATCGTATCTCTATGAACGCCGATCTCATTGGCTATATCAGCCACTTTTTTTCCAGCCTTGCTCATTCTCTCAATAATTACTCTGTCCTCATACCGGAGTCTCTTTGTCTTTTTTCTTGCCACTATGTTCACATCCTTTCCGAAAATAAAATAAGCGTGCAAGAGCTTGTTTTTCACTCTTGCACGCTTTCTTTTTCTCGCCGTAAATAAAAAAGAAATCCGGCAAGAGATTTTTCTATCTCTTGTCGAATTTCATTCTACAATTTATCTCTTTTTTATTTTTTCTTTTTCAAAAGAGGATCCGCCGAAAGCGGATCCTCCTCTATGACAGTCTCGCAACTGTCTCTTTTACATTTTATTATGCAAGCTTAACCGGGTTAATCTTCACGCCAGGTCCCATTGTAGATGTAAGAGTTACACTCTTCAGGTACTGACCTTTAACAGCGGCTGGTCTAACCTTGTTGATTGCATCGATAAGCGTCTGGAAGTTGTCCGCTAACTGCTCCTCTGTAAAGGATGCTTTTCCGATCGGAACATGGATAATGTTTGTCTTGTCCAGTCTGTACTCAATCTTACCAGCTTTGATATCGTTGATAGCTTTTGTAACGTCCATTGTTACTGTACCAGCCTTCGGGTTTGGCATAAGTCCTTTAGGTCCGAGTACACGTCCAAGACGTCCAACAACACCCATCATATCCGGTGTAGCAACTACAACGTCGAAGTCAAGCCATCCCTCGTTCTGAATCTTCGGGATCAGTTCGTCTCCTCCAACGAAGTCAGCGCCTGCTGCTTTTGCTTCCTCTGCCTTAGCGTCCTTAGCGAACACAAGGATGCGAACCTTCTTACCTGTTCCGTGTGGAAGAACTACAGCACCACGGATCTGCTGATCAGCGTGACGTCCGTCACAACCTGTTCTGATATGAGCCTCGATTGTCTCGTCAAACTTTGCTGTTGCTGATTTCTTTACTAATGCTACTGCTTCTGCAGGATCATAGAGATTTCCTCTTTCGATCAGTTTTGCAGCTTCGATATATTTTTTTCCTCGTTTCATTTTACAATAACCTCCTTGTGGTATTGGCGGGAACTTGCCCCTCCCACTTTATGAATTTACTAAACAATTGAACTCTCAGCGCTCTCTCCCCCGAGGACACCGGAAAAGGTCGGCTGATTGTATCCTACAATATAATCTTTATATGATCCGGATTAGTCTTCTACAACTACACCCATGGAACGGCATGTTCCAGCGATCATGCTCTCAGCAGCCTCTACGGATGCTGCGTTCAGGTCTGGCATCTTCATTTCAGCGATTTCTCTAACCTGAGCTTTTGTGATTGTAGCAACTTTTGTCTTGTTCGGTACACCAGAACCGGACTGAATCTTACAAGCTTTCTTAATAAGAACTGCTGCCGGTGGTGTCTTTGTGATGAAGCTGAAGCTTCTGTCATTGTAAACAGTGATTACTACAGGGATGATAAGATCTCCCTGATCTGCTGTTCTAGCATTGAACTGTTTTGTAAATTCTACGATGTTTACACCGTGCTGTCCAAGTGCAGGACCAACCGGTGGTGCCGGAGTTGCCTTTCCAGCAGGAATCTGTAATTTGATATATCCTTCTACTTTTTTTGCCATTTCAATTACCTCCTTGTGGTATTGGCGGGATTCTCATCCCTCCCACGCAATTTTAATCCATTTTCTTCACTTCTGAAAAACCAAGTTCAACCGGAGTTTCTCGGCCAAACAGCTCAACATTGATTGTCAGACTCTTCTTCTGTTCGTTGATTGTCTGAACAGCTCCAACTGTTCCTTCCCATGCACCGCTAAGTACAGTTACAACATCACCGATCTCAAGATCAAGGATCACCTCATCCTGTTTGATTCCAAGGTTCTCCATCTCACTCTCATCAAGCGGTACCGGCTTGGATCCAGGTCCGACAAATCCTGTAACACCTCTTGTGTTTCTTACAACATACCAAGTGTCATCATTCATGATCATGTGGATCATAACATATCCAGGAAACATCTTTCTCTGTACGACCTTTTCCACTCCATTACGTATCTCAGGTACTTCCTCAAGTGGAACACGAACTTCCAAAATCTGGTCTTCCAGATGACGAGTCTCAATTGTCTTGTCAATGTTTGCTTTTACTTTGTTCTCATACCCTGAATAGGTATGAACGACGTACCATTTTGCCTCTGACATAAAATCACCTTTCTGCTGCGATCAACTACTTCACTAAAAAGTCAATTCCATATCTCAAAAGCGCATCAACTACTGAGATCAGCGCTCCAAGCACTACGGAGACAGCAACAACTGCCGTGGTCTGTTTAGCAAGTGTATTCTTGTCTGGCCAAACGATCTTCCTGAACTCTGTCTTAAGTCCTTTGAACCAGCTCTTCTTCTGAGTTTTTGTATTCTCACCCATAATTCCACTTCCTTTCGACAACAATTATTTTGTCTCTTTGTGCAGTGTGTGTGATTTGCAGAATCTGCAGTACTTCTTGGTTTCCATGCGTTCCGGATGAGTCTTCTTATCCTTTGTCATGTTGTAGTTACGGTTCTTGCATTCCGTACATTCCAGAGTAATTCTTGTGCGCACAACTTCCACCTCGCTTTTAATATATTCACCTACGTGTTGCTGATGGTTGCGAGCCATCAATTTTTAGGCATAAAAAAAAAGCCTACTTCCATTCGCCCAAACATTGTATCATGGGAACAAACGGAAGTCAAGCCTCTTTCTTAAATTGTTTTATACCTATTTCAACTATATATCTGAACTATCGGCTAAATTTCTTCTTTCAGATCATAAGTATCAAGGAAATGATGTTTCATCCCTTTTAACTTATATGCAACCACAGTATCCAGATTTACATTTTCGACACTCTTGAAAATATTCCCTTCCACATATGGATTTACTTTTTTCAATGTAGCGATCAATTCTTTGATTTCTTTACGCTTAGAAAGATTCTCTTCATTATTCTCACTTGTAGCGCACGCTTCCGTAAACTTACATGCACACTGAAGAAAATACAGATCATTATAATCTCTCCATGCTTTGATATCTTCTTCGCGAACCATATATAGCGGTCGGATCAGTTCCATTCCTTCAAAATTTGTACTATGCAGCTTCGGCATCATTGTCTGCACCTGCGCTGAATAAAGCATTCCCATAAGGATCGTCTCGATCACATCATCATAATGATGTCCCAACGCAATCTTATTACATCCCATCTTCTGCGCATGACTGTACAAATATCCACGACGCATTCTTGCACAGAGATAACATGGGGATTTTTCTATATTAAAAACTGATTCAAAAATATCTGACTCAAAAATCTCTATCGGAATCTCCAGACGTCTCGCATTCTCTTCTATCACCTGACGATTGACCGGACTGTACCCGGGATCCATCACAAGGAATTTCACCTCAAAATCAAATTTATTATGACGCTTCAGTTCCTGAAAAAGTTTCGCCAGTAGCATAGAATCTTTCCCCCCGGAAATGCAGACCGCAATTCTGTCTCCCGGTTTCACAAGTTCATATTCGTTGATTGCCTTTGTAAATTTGCACCATATATTCTTTCTGAATTTTTTACGCAGACTCTGTTCTACTTCTTCGGCAAAACTTAATTCTTTCTTTGATTTACTCATCTCTCTTCCCCTGTCGTTCTTTCTTATCTCGCAAGGTCCTTAATTACTTCACCTGCAATGATCAGACCTGCCACTGACGGTACAAATGCCACGCTGCCCGGAGTGGATCTGCGTTTTGCAGCTTTATATTCTACACCGTCCTGACAAACCGTCTCTGTGCTACAATTATCCGAAGTATCTTCCATTGGACGGATCGGCTCCTCTTCCGAATATACTACTTTCAGCTTCTTTACGCCGCGCTTCTTCAATTCACGGCGCATTACCTTTGCCAGCGGACACACCTTTGTCTTATAAATATCTGTTACGCGAAAAGCGCTCGCATCCAGCTTATTTCCTGCACCCATACTGCTAATGATCGGCACATCCACTTCTTTACATTTCATTACAAGCTCAATCTTAGCTGTTACCGTATCAACTGCATCTACTACATAGTCATATTCTTCAAAAGGAAATTCTTCCGCATTTTCCGGCAGAAAGAAACAATTATGGATATTCACTTCCGCCTCGGGATTAATCTCAAGGATACGACTCTTCATCACTTCTGTTTTGTATTTGCCAACTGTATTTCTCGTCGCAATAATCTGGCGATTCAGATTACTCATGCATACTTTATCATTATCAATCAGATCAAGCTTTCCGACTCCGCTTCTCACAAGCGCTTCACATACATATCCACCGACACCACCAATACCAAACACGGCAACGCGGGCACCTTCCAGCTTGTTCATTGCTTCCTTACCTAAAAGCAGTTCTGTTCTCGAAAACTGTGTTAACATTCTCGATTCTCCTCTTCTATTCATCTTACATAAATGTTCCGCCGCCCGGACCGCCTCCCAGGCACAGTCCGCCACTGTTACAGCAAATATTGCACATCAGATTGGCAATACATAGTTTCACACACCAGCTACTATTGTAGGTTCCCGGATATCCGTACATTGTCTGCCTTGTCTGATACCAGTTTCCGCCACCTTCCAGCTGTTGAAGCAACATCTGATACTGCATATTCTGTGGTTCCAGACGAACTGCTTCTCTCGCATCTTCCAATGCAGTCACGTTATTTCCTAATCCGGAATTCGCCGATGCGCTGTAGAAATACCATCTTGCACTATGCTGGCTGATTCCGGCGAGTACGTTAAGAGCTTCTTTATAATGTCCGCTTCGTATATAATTAGCTGCCGCATTCAGATGTGCATCTTCCTCACTCATCCCGGAAGTTCCGCCCGTACTTCCTGCTGAACCATATCCATAAGAACCAAAACCGCCGAATCCTCCAAACGGACCGTAACTACCATAACCTGAGCCATCACTTGAACCATACCCGGAATTATATTCTTTTTCGCGTTCATCCATAATCTGCTGATAAGCCTGCTGCACTTCCTTAAACTTCGCCTCAGCCTCATCTTTCTTCGGATTATTGATATTCGCATCTGGATGGTACTGTCGGCTCAGCTTTCGATAAGCTTTCTTCACATCTTCATCCGTAGCATTCCTGTCTACACCTAATATACTGTATGGATCTGACATCCTTCTTATTCCCTCGTTCTTTCTCTCATCCTCATTCTATAAATACCACCTGCATATCATAGCAGATGTTGCGTCTCTGGTAAATGCATCAACTCTTTTTAATAAATGTTGTTCCGCACTTCGGACAGCGAATCTCTATCTTTCCCTTTCCTTTCGGAATACGGATCTTCTGCTTGCATCCCGGGCACTTATAGATATGATATACCTTTCTCTGTGCCAAACTGTTCTTCTGCTGCTGAATATAGGTTCTGAGTTTATAAGTCTTCGCAAGATACTTCTGATTTTCTGCATACCGTTTCGATATATTTCTGGAAAAGACCCGGAAATAACAATAAATGATCAATACCCATCCAAGGAAATAAAATAGCGTCCCCACTCCTTTCCCTGTAAAAAAAGAAGACAGGAGCACTACTACCAATCCTGCAATGAGCAGCGCTTTAGAAAACTGATCCACGCCATACCTTCCCTGCATAAAACGTAAAAATTTTTCTTTCATACAAAATCCTTCTTTCTCAATAACTCTGTCTACACACATTATTTTCACGATATCTGTAACTTATCGTGTACTCTTCCGTTGAGTTTCCTACTAAAATGATATGTGCTATATTCTGCGCTGTTTTCATTCAAAAGTCAATTAAATAAATATAAAATGTGGTAACCGTCCAGAGGAAATACAGCGAATTTTCTTCGTTTTCTCCGAACAGTTACCAGTCTTTATTGATTCAATATATTATTACAGATTTCATCTGAGATCAGGTACACAATCCTGGAATCATTAATCCTGACATATCTGTCCCCACTTCCATTTTCTCCTCCGATGTAAAGCGTCATTGTCTGATCTTCATCATCGCTTGTATAAGTAACTTCTACTGTGATTTTGGAAGTCTCATCCAGACCATACCCTGTAAGATCCGCATCATCTACAGAATAATCCGCTACCTCTGACAGCGTTGCTGCACCAAGTCCTCCGGCTACTGCCGCAACATCTTCTGCCTGATCCTCATTTTCGGAATCATAGGTTATCGTCTCACCATTCTGTGTGATCACTTCTTTTTTCAGGTTTCCACTTCCGATACTTGGATAAGTATCCAGCTGAGCGATCTGATCCAGTTCTGTCTGGATATCATCCAATGAAGTCGCCGGAATTGTATAAACCTTTTCCGTATCGTCCACTGTCGCATAGTAATCATTTCCGGTCGCATTCCCAACCTTGATCGTTGTCACAGTTCCATCTTCATCTGTCAGTGTAACCGTATAAGTCGGGTGATCTAATCCATATTCTTCCAGTGCATCCGCATCCTCAAGTTCTCGATCCGCATTCAACTGTCCCATGGCATCAGCTACTGTCTTCGGATAACTCTGACGCAATGGAAAATCTTTATCTGCAGTATAGTACCAGGTATCTTCATCTTTCTCAAAATTCATTTCACCTGTTCCTAAGTCATATTTCACTCCGGTAATCTTTGAGGTCTTCAGGTCTGTTACTTTCACCGTTTCTTCTTCCTTGGAATCCTGCTTCTTATTCCATGTGCTTAAGACAAAATAGAGGATCAGGAGCAACACCAGAACACAGATTAAAATCAATGGTCCTTTCTTTTTCTTCATTCTGATTTCTTCCTCCTTAAGCTTTTCTTCTTCTGAACCATACGCTGAATCCGGCAATCAGAATCACTGCCGGGATTCCAAAGATTACAAGAAGGCTGAACAGACCGGCATGCTGTATCGTATTATACTCTGTTCCAAGACTCTTTGCCTCAATAGAAAGATTCTGCACTCCATCAAAGTTTGCACTTACTGCATTCATAAAGATCTGTGCATTCTCAAGTTGTGAAAATGCATCTGTAATATTCTGGTCGATCAGGCTTCCTGCGGAGATCACAGTCAGACGGGCTTCTGTTGTACTGCTTTCCTCAGAATCATCTCCCGAAGAAATTGTCTCTGTTGCGACAATTCCAAGTTCATACGTTCCCTGTTTCTGTTCGGACTCTGTTACTGCATATCCATTTTCCGATGTCTCCATAAATGCACTTGTTGTTATCGTATCTCGTGTCGGATCTGTCAATGTCATTCCATGTGCATTCGTCAAAAGCACCATCTGAGAACTGATTCCGTTCGCAAGATCACCGGATACCTTCAGCTGTGGGAAGATATAATATGGCTGGTTCTGATAACATCTTGTCGGATCCGCAATATAACCATCTGCACCTTCAATTCCATACACCTTCAGCACGCTTGCCAGATTTGGGAAATCCGTCAGAGAGGTATCCCCAAGCAGACACATCACTTTTCCGCCTGCTGCCAGATAATTTGTCAGAAGTGTCACTTCGTTTTCTGAAAGGTCATTTGTCGGTGCATTCATAAGCAGAAGATCACAATCATCCGGAATGGAACCTGCCATCAGAAGGTTCAGCTCCGTCAGAGTGTAATTATTTTTACTCATCAAATCTGTAACTGTAGAGGACAGTTCCGCCTCTCCATGTCCGCTTACTTTATAGATTGTCTTCTGCACATCACTTGTCACATAATTCACCGCACTTGTCAGCTGGCCATCTCCGTCAAATTCTGAATAAGATGCATTTCCTGAATAATAATAGGAAGACATATCCATAACAAGAATCTTGTCAAAAGAAATAGTTGTTGTCTTTCCTGTTGCTTCACAAGATACAACAATTGTATTTTCGGATGCATTATACTCTGTCAATGCTGACGGATGCAGAACCGGATCGATCCATTCAACATTGATCTTGTCTGAAAGTGCTGCATATTTACTGATAAATGTCTTAATCCTGTCATCCGTGTCTTTCTTTACCGCAAGAACTTTCATATCGACTTTATCATTCAATCCGCTCAGCAGATCCTTTGTTGTATCTGAAATTTCATAAATCTTTGTACTGCTCATATCCAGATTGCGATAAGCTTCCGGAATCTGTCCGATCACCAGATTGAACACAATAACAATCGCGATTACAAGTACTGTCAGCCCCACACTGTAAGATCCGTGCTTTGTACCGGAGGTGTGGAACATCCCTTTGATCTTTCCTGTTGTTTTCTTTCTTCTATCCACTTTCATGCCCTCCTAATTCCAACGTCTCTTCTGGATTGCCTGTACTGTCAGGAACACAAAGACTACGATCAGTGAAAGATACAGCGCGATTCCTGTTATATCTACAATACTGTTCGAAGTGATATCCGTAAATACATCTGCAAGTGCCAGTCTTCCAAGCATCTTTGTCAGCAGGTTTTCATAAAGACTTGATTTCACAAAGTACACAACCACACCGGCGATCACACCAACTGCTTCGATCACACCGGCAATCACTATATTTCCTGTCATCTGATAAATATAAACAACAATCAGAGTCAGAATAATAATCACACCGACCAATCCGCTGACTGCACTGCTTGGAAGCATGGAAAGAATTCCATTCCAAAGATACAAGATAAGCAGAATACCAAATGTACTGATAAATGCGATCATCTGACTTTCCGTCAGAGCAGACAGGAACATGCCGATTGCCGCATATACACAGCCCAACAGGAAGAATACCCCGATGGATATGTAATCTACTTTCAGATATGCAGTTCCCTGTGCCTTAATGATTAATGGGAACGCACAGAAGATCACATTCGGAATTCCAATTACCGTTACCATTGCAAGATATTTTCCAAGCACAACCTTCCACAGACTGACCGGAGCTGTCAGAAGCAGCTGATCTGTCTTATTTTTACGCTCTTCTGAAAAACTGCGCATCGTGATCAGCGGAATCCCTACGATAAATACGATCAGTGTACCTGAAAGCGTATAGGAAAAGTATGGATATCCGGCTGTCAGGTTATATGCCATAAAGTAGATTCCTGTAAATGCAATAAGAAATGCAACAAACACGCATCCCACCATAGACTGAAAATAGGAGCGTACTTCTCTTTTATAAATCGCCAGCATCTTTCATGTCCTCCGTTTCCTTCTTCTTCGCCTTTTCTGCATATTCTTCTGCTGCCCTGTCGCTCTGCGTCAGTTCCATAAAGACATCTTCAAGACTTACCTGCAACGGATTCAGTTTCAGCAGCGGCTGATGATTCTGTGCAAATGCCTGAAATACTTTTTCACGTACATCTGTATTTTTCTTCTCCTGAATCTGAGCCCATGTGATTCCATTTTCCAGATGCTTTGTAGAAATGCTTCGAATTCCATCTACTGTCTCAAGAATTCTTCGAACTTCGTCCGGGCTTGCTTTCGTCTCGATCTCAATCAGATCAGAATCTCCCAGATTCCGTTCCAGGTTCTCCGGTGTGTCACTTGCAACCAGTTTTCCTTTGGAAATGATCAAAATATAATCGCAGACTTCACGGACTTCCGCCAAAATATGAGAACTCAGGATCACTGTATGTTTCTTCGCAAGCTGACGGATCAGTTCACGGATCTCTATGATCTGTTTTGGATCAAGTCCGACACTTGGTTCATCAAGAATGATGATCTCCGGGAATCCAAGCACCGCCTGTGCCAGTCCGACTCTCTGACGGTATCCTTTTGACAAATTCTTGATCAGACGGTTTTCCACTTCCCAGATCTTCACCATCTTCTCTACTTCATTGATAGACTCTCCTCTTTTCTTCTTAGCGATTCCTTTCAACTCCGCTACAAATTCCAGATATTCACGAACTGTCATCTCCATATACAACGGTGGCAATTCCGGCAGATAACCAATCTGCCTTTTCGCCTCCTCCGGCTCTTTCAGAATATCATGTCCATTAATCAGCACTTCTCCTTCGGTAGCACCGAGATACCCTGTCATAATATTCATCGTTGTTGATTTTCCCGCCCCATTCGGTCCAAGAAAGCCGTAGACATGCCCTTCCTCTATTGTGAAGTTCAAATGATCTACTGCTGTATGATTTCCATACTTCTTCACAAGATTCTTTACTTCTATCAAAGTCTTACCTCCCTATATTTCTTCCAGTCTATATCTATGCAGACAAACCGAGATTTTTGACTTTTCAAAAGTATCAGAGTTCTGTGAATGTTTTGTGTTATAAATGTGACAGTTCTATTTCTTGTAAAAAGAACAAAGAATGTGCCTCGGCACATTCTTGCGCCTGCGGCGGTCGCTTGCGACACCTACCTTGTACGCCGCAGTGCGCATCCTGAGCGGAGCGTTTGTTGTATATTAGGAAAGTCCTTTCCTAATATACAACAAAGCATTCTCTGCATTGTTCCATATAAGAACCAACACAAAGAATGCCTTTTTTACTTTTCGTATTCCTTACAAACCAGATCTGCAATGATCTGCTGCCCCTGTGAATCCGGATGTACTCCATCTTTCTGCAGATGTGATGTCACAGATGACTGATACACATCCGCAACTTCATAATCGTATTTTCCCGCACGTTTTTCAATGATCGCGTTCATATTTTCAATAATGTCTTCTACAATTTTATTCAGCGTAGACGGAAGCTTCATATTTCCTGCCGGATTATAAATTGTAGTCACGATCACTTTTGCATCGTCCTTTTTCAATGAATTTACTGTCTTCATCATCTGAATCCATTCTTTTTCAAAGGAATTATAATCCCAGTTGTTCAACGCGTTGATCGCACTCAGCACAAGCAGCGGATTCTTCTTTACAGACTCTTTCAAAGATGCAAGTGCCTCATCCGCACTTTTAAATTTTGTATCTGTCTTCAGGATTTCCTGAACCACACGCTTACATTCGTTGAGCAGGTCATTCGAACCAATTGTTATAAAAATAACATCTGCTTTTGCAAGATTCGTCTGCACATCCTGCTTTGACAAATACTTTTCGTTCAATCCTGCTGTATCAAGACCTGTTCTTGCATAATTGTGATAAATATATCTGCACCCTTCGCTATATGCTATTTCCTTTGCTGCCAGACTTCCATAATTCTCCATCCAGGATTTATCGCAAGTATAACCTTTTGCAATACTGTCTCCAAGCACTGTGCAATAAAGCTGATGTGGGCGTACCGTTTCCTCCGTATTTTCCGTTCCGAACACCGGAAGAGTCTCTGTCAGCAGCATCCCTGCACCAAGCAGAACTGCCAGCATCCTTCTTCCATATCTTGAAATCCTTCCTTTTCTTTCTCTCGTTCCATTTTGTTTCATTTTCCGCACCTGCCTGTATTCTGTCCTACTTCGTAGCTGTCTCTTGTTACCGCCTTATACTTTTAGATTTCCCATTTTGCCTGACTTCCATGCTCTGTCTTTGTAATATTTAATTTCCAGTCAATCTGCTCTTTCAATTCATTTACATGGGAAATGATTCCAACCAGTCCTTTCTCTCCTGCAAGTTCTTTGAGAATCTGAATTGCACGGTCTCTTGATGCATCATCCAGAGATCCGAATCCTTCATCTACAAACATCGTCTCCAGACTTACAGCTCCCGCCGTATTCTGGATAATATCTGCAAGTCCCAATGCCATTGATAAGGCTGCCATGAAGGATTCTCCTCCTGAGAGAGACTTCACATCTCTGACAGAATCTGTCACCAGATCATAGACATCCAGATCAAGTCCGGCCTGTCCCTGACTACTCAAATCCTGAATCTCCCTGCACTGTAAAATAAATTCATTCGATGTCATCCGCGCCAGCCTGCGGTTTGCCGCCTGAATGATCTGCCGGAAATAAGTCCGCTGTACATACGTCTCAAAATCAAGTTTCACACTGCCGCTCAAATTGCCATTTGCAGTCTTGCTCAGGTTGGAAAGTACCTCATATTCTTTTCGCAGAGCTTCCTGCGAAGAAAAATATTGTTTCAGATTCTTGTACGCATTCTGGTTACCTGTCCATCTGCTGTGAAGCTGCATCTGATGATCCTGTTTTTCTTTCAACAGATGTTCTACTTCCTTTCGCTTTTCCATCTCCTGCTGCGGATCTTCCCGCTTTTCGCCTGCAGTCTGTTCCTTCAGCGTCTCGATCTTTGCCTTTTTCTCTAACAGCTGGCGGTCATGTTCTTTCACTTCTTTGTCTTTCTCCCGCCACCCTTCGATCCACTGTTTCGCCTCACGGAATTCTTCCTGTGAAGTAAATTCCTGTCGGCTGATCTCCTCTCGGAACTCTTCCTGCTCTTTTACAAAACGCTTCTCAAGTTCTGTTTTCTGACTTCGAAGTCCCTCCAGTTTTCCTGCCTGACGTCTGCTTTCCTCCGTCATCTTACGGCACTGTTCCTGTGCCTGCTTTGTTTCATTCTTCTTCCGATCCAGTTCAACCTGCATCTTCTGAAGCTCTTCTTTCACCTGCTCTTCTTTCACAGGATTATCTCCGAGAATACGTTGTTCTGATTCAAGCTGTGCTTTACATATCTGAAACTTTTCCTGCTGCTGTATTCTTTTTTGTTCCAGCAGATCACGTCTTTGCTTCAGTTTCTCTACCGTCTCTTTATCCGGTGCTTCTCCGGAAATCTTTGCCGGATGCGGATGTTCTACTGATCCGCAGACCGGACACGGCGTGCCTTCCTGTAATTCCTTTGCCAGGATTCCCGCCTGCTCCTGAAAGAATTTCGCATATGCTTCCTCATACTGAGCTGATGCTTCCTGACAATTCTGTATACAACGCTGCATTGCCCCTGTCTGATTTTCATATTCTTTCGAATACTTACGCACATTTGCGTAATGTGGAAGGAGATCCGATAACTGTGAAATTTTTTTCAGCATTTCCGGTTCTTCCTTTGCAAAAACTTCTTCCAATTCTTCCGCTTTTTCTTTAACCTCAGAAAGTTCCTTTTCCTGTTCCTTCTGCCATACAGTAATCTGCTCGATTTTTCCCTGTATCTGCCGCACGGATTTCGCTGTTCGAAGAGCCTGCACTTCCAGATGTCTCGCCTGCTCTGCCCGGTGTCCAAGCACTGCCTGAACCCGACAGGTTTCCATCTCTTCCTGTTTTGCATTAAGAATACTCAGCTGCTTCTCTTCCATTTCCAAACGGTCAAATATCTTATTTTTCTCTGCTTTCTTCTGAATCAGCATTCGAAGTGTTTCTGACTGTTTCTTAAGTTCCTCTGATTCTTTCTTTAAGACTTTTCCACAACTTTCTTCATATTCGAGAAAGTTTTTCACAGCCTCCAGAACCTTTTCCCCTTCCGGCATGGATAACTCACAGAGTTCTTTCCACTGGTCTGCCAGATCCTGCTGCTCTGTATTCTCTGGTTCCACACGCTCCATCTCACGCCGGATGTCTGATTCACTTTCCTTCAGCGCAATATACAGATCTTTTCCTTTTTCTTTCAGTGCTTCCTGAATCCGCCAGTAGATCTGTGTCTGGAAAATCTGCGAGAAGATCTTTTTACGTTCTTTCGATTCTGCATGAAGAAGCTTTAAGAAATCTCCCTGTGCGATCATGGCAATCTGCGTAAACTGCCCCGCATCAAGACCAATGATTTCCTGAATCTTCTGGTCTGTCTCTCGCTTCTTCCCCTGATATTCCCTTCCATCCGGAAGAAGGAGACTCACCTTCGCTGTCTCTTTCACATACCGGAGGCTTCCATCTGCTTTTCTTCTCTTCCCTACCCGGAGATATTCCGGATTACGGCACACGGTATATTCCTGTCCCCGATAAGAAAATACATATTCAACATAAGTGTCTGTGTCTTCTGATGCATACTGGCTGCGCATCATATTTCCATCTCTGCGTCCGCCACTCGTCCGGTCATACAGTGCATACATGATTGCATCAAAGATAGTTGTTTTTCCTGCACCTGTATCTCCGGTGATCAGAAATAATCCGCTGTGAATCTTTGTAAAATCTATCTCCTGGACGCCCGCATAAGATCCGAATGCGGACATCGTCAATCTCACCGGTCTCATACGTCTTCCCCTTTCACTTCACTTAGAATCTCTCTTAAGATCTTTTGTTCCTGCTCAGACATTTCCTGCCCCTGCATCTCTTTGTAAAAATCACAAAATGTTTCAAACGGAGTACCGATCCGTATCTGTTCTTCAGAAAATTCCAGCTTCTGTCTCGTCCTTTCATTATCCATTCGCACTTCGAGGATATGATTGAACTTTCTTTCCAGCTGCTCCTTCGGTTTGTACGGATCAACCTCATCTGTCAGCGTCACACTGACATAATCTTCGCTCCCGGTTCCGTCCTCCGCTTCAAGGATCTCTTCCAGAGTTCCACGCAGTTTCCGTACATCACGAAGCGGATGTAACGGCAGCTTCTGAATCTCCGGCTCGCTCCCTTTTTCTTTCAGTTCGACTACATGAAGTGTCTTCTTCTGGTTTGCTTCGCTGACTGAATATTTCAACAATGTTCCGCAGTAGCGGATCTTCTCCTGTCCGACTCTCTGTGCACCATGTAAATGTCCAAGTGCCACATAGTCAAACTCCTGCACTGCGGAAATATCTACATTATCAATGCCTCCAACAGATAATACTTCCGAATCACAGGTTACCGGAGACTCTCCTTTTCCTGTATAAAACTGATGGGAAACCAGTACATTTCTTCTGGAGAAATCAATCTTCTCCCTCTCCAGAAGTCCTTGTACAGCTGCCGTATAACTCTCCGGCACATCTCCGCCAAAGATTTTACGCACATATCCCGGCTTCAAAAACGGAAGCAGCCAAAAATCCACTTCACCAAACTCATCCGTCAAAGTAATCTTTTTCAGACGATCTGCTTCTTCCTCCGGTGCCTGCCCCGCAATATAAATCTGATGACTTCCAAGCAAACGGCTGGCATAATCAAGCCGCTGTGCCGAATCATGATTTCCCGATATAATAAGCACCGGAATCACCGGTTCAATCTTAGCCAAAGCTGTCAGAAATTCATCAAACAAGCTGACGGCTTCTGCTGATGGCACGGATTTATCATAGATATCTCCAGCGATAACAATTGCATCCGGATGTATAGACTCTGCATATGAAAGAACCTCCGCAAGGATATGTTCCTGATCCTCCCGGAGGTTATAGTGATGTAATTGCTTTCCTATATGCAGGTCTGATAAATGAAAAAACTTCATATCATCACCTCATTACAGTAAATTTACTTCTTTCCCGGATTCTTCCAGATCCAGATTGCTGCTACAATACCAAGCATATACAGAATGTTCACAAGAACGACCGGATTATCCTTCAGTAAAGCGACAACCGCTACAATTGCTGCAAGTATCGCCGCAAGCTGAAGCACCTTGAGAAGCTTCTCATTCCGGCTCTGTCTTGCTTTCTGTAAGCATTCCAGTCTGCGCTGTTCCAACGTCAGATATTCCAGCATATCCTCCGGTCGAATCTTAGAAAGAATCACTTCTTCTCTGGAAAATTTCTTCTCCCCACTGCGGTGGAAAATACTCTTGATCTGATCGATCTTTTCCTTCCGGTTCTGCGGATCTTTAACCGCCTGCTCGTACTCTTCCTCAGCTGCACGATCCTCCACAGTCTCTTTGTAATAATCTTCCAGCTTCTGCGCCGGTTCTACCGGTGGCTGTAAAGGATGTGTTGGTTCCGTATTCACCGGTGGTATCGCCTCTGTCTTCACTGGCGGAATCTCCTCCGCATCCACCGGCTGCTCGACTATTTCTGATGTATTCACTTTATCTATCACTTTATTTTCTTCAGACACTATAGTTCTCCTTTTATCTTCTCCGCATTAATCCTGAAAATGATACCTGCTCTTCATATATCAAGATGTTGTGGTCAAAAGGTATTTTGACCCCTATGATACACGGATTGCTTCGCATTTCATGCTCTCGCAATCCTAAAACACCTCAAATCCGCTCATTTTTTCTACAAAAAATGGCTACTTTTCGGTGTTTTGCGGGTCAATAAGTCATGCTTTTTCATGCAAGCAAGAAACGCATGAGCTTTTGATCCTTGTATCATATCAACATATAGATTATAGCAAATTCACGAAAAATATACAACCAACAGGAAATGGACCTAGTGTCGATTAATAGTTACTGTTGCTTCTCCGCTCCCGGAAGTTTCACCATCTTCGGTGCATGCTTCAGCGCCGGAATGATCTTTGCGATCAAATCAGATGTACGAATCTTCAAGCTGGATGTGTTGATGCACGGATGACAGCCAAAATACGGATCTTTCATTATATCCTCATCGATCAGAAGCTGCACTTTCCCCTCTGTATCATTCATAAGTCCCATAACGCTGACAGATCCCGGTGTAATATCCAGATACTTCTCCATATACTCCGGCTTTGCAAAGGAAAGTCTGGCAGAACCGATCTGTGCCGACAGATTCTTTGTCTTGAATGGCTTGTCACCCGGCATCAGAAGCAGATAAAAGTCTGTTTCCTGTCGATTGCAAAGGAACAGGTTCTTGCAGATTGCGGTTCCATCTCCAAGTGTTCTATCGATCTCTTCACAGGCTTCCATCGTCATTGCCGCCTCATGGTCTACTCTCTGGTATTCCACACCAAGCTTGTCGAGGAAATCATATACCCTGATTTCCTTTTCTAATCTTCCTTCTGTGTTTTCTGGTCTTCCATTCTCTAATTTCATATTATCAACTCCTATATCATACTAACCTAAGTGCTCTATATCTGTCAAAACATGCAAATATTTCCTGTCTTCTCGGCACTGCCATACAGGATACACTGGATGTACTCTCGCATAATTCCGCCAGCGATTTATTCTGCATCACTTCTTCCAGCTCATCTACAATCTGGATCAGATTCTTCTTTCCGTCAATCAAATGTTTCTGTGCATATCGTACACAGTATCCAAGTGCTGCCACCTGTTCGCTATCCGTGATCTGTTCCAAATACCTCAGATCGATCGTATCCCTGTTGATCATCACAGATTCTTTTCCCATCGTCTTCATCTTGATCCTGTCATTTCCGTGAAATGCCTGATCCGGTCGCGGCACTCTGTCATAAGCCGGCTTTTTTGCTAGCTGCTCCGGCACGCTGATCTGCGGGAAGTTCTCTGCTTCTTTTTTCGCCAGTACTGTAATATCTTTCGGAACATAACGATCCATCTGGATAATACTGTCTGCGATATGGAAATAAGCTCCCGAACTTCCTGCAACGATCACTGTCGAGATTCCATAATTTTCATACAATTCTCTGATTCTTTCAATAAATGGCGTGATCGGCTCCATCTCTCTGTGGATCACACGCTGCATCAGCTCATCACGGATCATGAAGTTCGTTGCACTCGTATCTTCATCAATCAGGAACAGGGATGTTCCGGCCTCAATTCCTTCAATCACATTTGCTGCCTGTGAAGTACTTCCACTTGCATCTTCCGTACAGAATGACGTAGTATCTTTTCCGTTCGGAAGATCGTTGATGAACATGGAAATGTCTGTCTTCCGGATACTTCTGCCATCCTCCGCGCGCAATTTCACTGCTGTCGCATCTGTGATCACATACTCTCTTCCATCCCCTGCGATGTGATTGTACACTCCAAGCTCCAGAGCTTTCAAAAGTGTTGACTTTCCGTGATAACCTCCACCGACGATCAAAGTAATCCCCTTACGGATTCCCATACCGGTAATCTTTCCTTTATGTGGAAGTTCCAGTGTCACTTCCTGCTCCGTCGGAGACTGGAAGGCAATTCCGTCACGCATCGGCCTGGATGAAATTCCGGATTCCCTTGGCAGTACACTTCCGTTTGCCACGAAAGCACACAAACCACGTTTCGGAAGTTCTTTACGGATATACTCCTGATCTTCTGCCAGATCTACGATTCTTCTCAATCTTTTTGCATCCAGATTCTTATAAAACAAGGATGGCTTTACACACTCCGGAACAAAATCAAATAAAATCTTCTCTAATTCTCTTGCATTGATCGTTCGCCCATTTGCCGGAAATCCGATTTCCATTCTCAGAAGGATGTTTCCGTTCTCCGGCTGGATCTGACACGCTGTTCTCTCCAAAACTTCCTGTCCGCATCTGCTGACAGAGATCAGTCCGCTCTTACCTGAACCTTTCGCCTTGAATGCAAACCTCTCTGCCCTTCTTCCAAACTGGCGCAGCAATTCATCCTGAAGTGCGATTCTCTGACATTTTCCACAATATAATTCCTGTGGGAATCCTGCTGTCTTTCCACTCACCAGTACACTTACCTTTGACGGTGACGCAAACGGATCTCCCTGTACGTGATCGATCGATAAAACATATCCCGGAAATCGGTACTGTCCTTTTGTATCTTTATAAGCCGGATATCCCCGGTGATCTATTCTTGATAATAAACTTCTAAGTTCTGCTTCTGACTGCATTTTTATTCCACTCTTTCTTTTTCTCATTCGTGCAGAATACGCTCAAGCTGCACGAACCACTTCTCATTATACAATAATTTTTGCTTTCTTGCATGAAATAGTCATGCAGCTTTCCCGATTTTCGGAGCAAAAAGAAGCCATTATCCAGACTCTTTATCCGAATAATGACTTCCAATCATTTACTTCAAATTACTTTTCCGTAAGATTATTCTATACCTCGAAGATCAGATCTCCATAAGATGGCATTGGCCAGGCTTCTTTATCCACAATCATCTCAAGTTTGTCAACCGGTGTGCGGAGTGCATCCATAGCCGGAACAACCTCTGTATGATAGTATGTAGCCTGTACTTCGCCTTCTTCTTTTGCTGCTGCCTCACCTGTCACTTTTACAAGCCTATCAAGCGCTGCCTTTGTCTCAGCCATCAGAGCACTTACTTCCTTAAGTGCCTCTGTCTGAACTGTCGCATCAACACCTGCTGCCTTCACAGCATTAATTGTATCTGCCAGTGTCTTTGTATACTTGATAAATGCCGGCAGGAACTGTTTGCTTGCCATATCGATCATAGTACGGGCTTCAATATTGATTGCCTTAGCATATGCCTCATACTGAATCTCTGCACGAGACTCAAGCTCTGCTTTTGTGAATACATTAAATCTCTCAAACAATTCTACAGCCTTGTCTGTTGTGATTGCCGGAATTGCTTCAACCATAGACTTAATGTTCGGAAGTCCTCTTCTCTCAGCCTCTGCAACCCACGCGTCAGAGTATCCGTTTCCGTTGAAGATGATTCTCTGGTTCTCTGTCAGGTATTCTTTGATCAGATCATGTACTGCAAGATCAAAGTCATCTGCTTTCTCAAGAATATCACATGCATCTGCAAATGCTTCCGCAACGATTGTGTTCAGTACGATATTCGGGTTTGCGATAGAATCTCTTGATCCAACCATACGGAACTCGAACTTATTTCCTGTAAATGCAAACGGTGATGTTCTGTTTCTGTCTGTTGCATCTTTGAACAGGTCAGGAAGTGTACTTACACCTGTTTCCAGCTTTCCACCTTTTAAACTGTGTGTAGCTTCTCCTGTGCTGATCAGCTGCTCAACAACATCCTCAAGCTGCTCTCCAAGGAAGATAGAGATAATTGCCGGAGGTGCCTCATTTGCTCCAAGTCTGTGATCATTTCCCGGATCAGCTGCAGATTCTCTGAGCAGATCTGCATGTACATTAACCGCTTTCATAATGCAGGCAAGTACAAGAAGGAACTGTGTATTCTCATGAGGTGTCTTACCTGGTTCGAGAAGATTGATTCCATCATCTGTAGTAATAGACCAGTTGTTGTGCTTACCGGATCCGTTAACTCCTGCGAACGGTTTCTCGTGAAGCAGACATTTCAGCCCATGCTGACAAGCTACTCTCTTCAATGTCTGCATTGTCAGCTGATTCTGATCTACAGCGATATTAGCTTCTGTATAAATCGGAGCCAGCTCATGCTGTGCCGGTGCAACCTCGTTATGCTGTGTCTTTGATGGAACACCCACCTTCCAAAGCTGGATATTTACATCTCTCATGAAAGATGCGATTCTCTGACGGATTGTTCCGAAGTAATGATCGTCAAGCTCCTGTCCTTTCGGAGGCATTGCTCCAAAAAGTGTACGTCCTGTGTAGATCAGGTCTTTTCTTTCTTCAAACTTCTCTGCATCTACAAGGAAGTACTCCTGCTCTGCTCCAACAGATGGAGTAACCTTCTTAGATGTTGTATTTCCAAATAAACGAAGAAGTCTTAATGCTTCTTTATTGATAGCTTCCATAGAACGAAGCAACGGTGTCTTCTGATCCAGTGCCTCTCCTGTATAGGAGCAGAATGCTGTTGGGATACAAAGTGTAGCTCCGCCTGCATCCTGTCTTACGAATGCCGGTGATGTACAATCCCATGCTGTATATCCTCTTGCCTCGAATGTTGCTCTCAGTCCTCCTGACGGGAATGAAGATGCATCCGGCTCACCTTTGATCAATTCCTTTCCTGAGAAAGTCATCAGAACTTTTCCACTTGGAAGCGGAGCTGAGATAAAGGAATCATGCTTCTCTGCTGTAACTCCTGTAAGTGGCAGGAACCAATGTGTATAGTGAGTCGCTCCTTTTTCAATTGCCCATTCTTTCATCTCGTGAGCAATAACATCTGCTGTCTCGAGATCCAGGTCTTTTCCTTCTTCAATTGTCTTTCTCAGATTCTTGTAAACTTTCTTTGGCAGACGCTCCTGCATAACAGTATCGTTAAATACGTTCTCTCCAAAGATGTCAGCTACATTGAATAATTCTGTGCTCATATCCTATACCTTCCTTTTCTCTTAATCCTCCGATTACCGCCCACTGCAATGAGCAATAACTCGATTTCACTACGGGAACCCTTTTGATAGATCACCTCTCAGGAAATCATCCGTCTGATCCAGTCGGATGAAATCTAATTTCATTAAATTCAATCTGATTCAATCATGCGGATCATTTCCCAAGGGATAACAAAGAATGTGCCTTAGCACATTTTGGCGCCTGCGGCGGTCGCTTGCGACATCTACCTTGTACGCCACAGTGCGCATCCTTAGCGGAGCGTTTTTTATGTATTAGGAAAGGACTTTCCTAATACATAAAAAAGGGCACTCCAATTATAATTGGAACGCCCTTGTTCTGTCTACGTGAGTCAGTATACCTCAACTTGCTTTAAAACGCAAGTGCTTTTTTAAAAAAGTTCTTCTCAGGCTTTTCCGACAGATCCGAATAACTCCATCTTCTCTTTTACTGTTTCCATGATTGCGTCTGCGCCTGGTTTGAGAAGTTTACGTGGGTCAAATCCTTTACCCTCAAGATCTTTTCCTTCTTCAACATACTTACGTGTAGCTGCTGCAAAAGAAAGCTGACACTCTGTATTAACGTTGATCTTAGCAACTCCAAGAGAGATTGCTTTCTTGATCATATCTTCCGGGATACCTGTACCACCGTGAAGTACGAGTGGCATATCTCCTGTACGCTGCTGAATAGCGTCCAGAGTCTCGAAGCTTAATCCTTCCCAGTTTGCCGGATATTTACCATGAATGTTACCGATACCTGCTGCCAGGAAATCGATTCCCAGATCAGCTACTCTCTTACACTCTTCCGGATCAGCACACTCGCCTCTTCCGATAACTCCATCTTCTTCTCCACCGATGGATCCAACCTCTGCCTCGATTGACATTCCTTTGTCATGAGCGATCTTAACGAGTTCTTTTGTCTTCTCAACATTCTCTTCGATCGGATAATGAGATCCGTCGAACATGATAGATGAAAATCCTGCTTCTACACATTTCAGGCATCCTTCATAGCTGCCGTGGTCAAGGTGAAGAGCAACCGGAACTGTGATTCCAAGTTCTTCCATCATTCCGTTTACCATACCTACAACAGTCTTATATCCTGTCATATATTTTCCTGCACCCTCAGATACACCAAGGATAACTGGTGAGTTGAGTTCCTGTGCTGTTGTAAGAATAGCCTTTGTCCACTCAAGATTGTTGATATTGAACTGTCCTACTGCGTAGTGGCCTGCTTTTGCTTTCTGAAGCATTTCTGTAGCTGATACTAACATATTTCTTTCCTCCAATTCTTAAAGATCCTGACGCCCGTGAAAACCATCAGGAATTATTTATTTAGAATTCTTCTATATTATAGCGTATTAATTTATAAATGACAATCTTATGTTTTGCATAAAAAACAGTACGCAGTTACAATTATCGTTAACATTTTCACAAGGGTTTCTTCTGCCCTCTGTGGATTGTTCTTATTTTTGTACAATATAACCAATAATTATTTATTCGGTATAACCGCACTTTTCTCCTTTTGCTAACTCTGTATTTCTGATTCGTGATTTATATTTTGGATATTCCGCAATAAATCTGTCAATGACTTTCGGATCATCCCAATAATGCATCGGAAAAACAGCTTCACACTCTACCTTTTCCAGAAAATAAATCATCCCATCCGCATAGTGGTCTTCCTGTCTCGGATCAAGCGGAACAAATGCAGCATCAAAATGAATGCCTTTCAATTTATCAATCTCCGCACAATACCTGGATGTCATCTGACGATTATCCGCATCCGGTTCACCCTCCCAATACCAGTCATTCAGATCACCAGCATGATAAATTGTACTGTCCTTTGTTTTTACAATAAAAGCAACTCCACTATCGGTAGAGAGCAGCGTACTGACTTGTGTGCCGTTATCAAGAGTATAACTTTCATCATGATAAGCAGTTGTGATCTTCACACCTGTCGGATACTTTCTTTTGTTGATATCCTTCGCCAGAACCGCCTGATAATTCAGCCCCATATCTTTAAGGATTTGAAAAATCTGCGGATTAAAATGATCCTGATGAAAATGACTGCAAAAGACAATTACTTCCTTGTCTTTGTCAAGCTTTGGCAGTTCACCTTTATAATAGTCAAAAATGTAATAGCACGATCCAGACTCAACCATGAATCCACTGTGATCAATATAAGTTACTTGCATAATATCACCCACTTTTTAATTTGCTAAAAGATTTTCAAAGCACAAAAAAAGCTCGTAAATACGAGCTTCTTTCAGTGACTCCGAGGGGAATCGAACCCCTGATTCCAGCGTGAGAGGCTAGCGTCTTGACCGCTTGACCACGGAGCCTTATTCATTTTCGTCTGTGTCTTTTTTGTTACCGCCACAAGACAATAGTTATTATATACCAGGCTTTCAGAAAATGCAACCCCTTTTTTTAATTTTTTTCAAAAAATTATTATTTTTCTTTCAAATTGCCGTTTTCCCTTGATTTTACGCGGTTTGCGGCGATTGTTCAACAAGCTTCAAATTCAAAAAAGGGGTGATTTTCTAAAATATCACTGAAAATATTTCAGATTATGTGTTCAGACTTCCTCTGCTTCCACCAACTGTTCACTCAGATCTTCTACGGCTTCTTCCTTAACCATAATCTGAAGTGCCTGATTTTTATTCTTAATTACAACTTCTTCATGAGTACCGCCGTATTCTCCATCCAGCGTCCATGGAATTGCCTCAACAGATTCAAAACGGACTTCACCACTCTTGAAGGAGTATATTCTGTCTGAATTAATCTGACGCATCACAATTGCCCCAAGCAGTTCGTTCAACTCGACTGGATTCTTTGGTGTTTTAAAGAGTGTCACCTCAAAAACACCATCATCAAAAATAACATTTTCTCCTGTGATTCTTTTGAATCCTCCTACAGAGCGTGAATTTGTCACCATTCCAAAGATAAACTCATCTTCAATCGTCTCTCCGTCATGTATGACTTTGATCTTATAAGACGGAATATTGAACAGTCTCTTGGTTCCTTCCAGAATATAAGCCATATGACCAAGAATATTCTTCATGCTCTGCTTCGTCTCATATGACACGTCTGTGAAAATGCCAAAAGCTGCAATATATACGAAGTAGTCATCGTTAAACTGACCGATATCAAAGGAAAATGGTGTTCCTGTTACAATTGTATCTGCAGCCTCCAGCATATTCTTGGAAATATGCAGACTACTTGCAAAATCATTCGTCGTTCCGGCCGGAATATATCCGATCGGCGTCTTATTTTCTCGCATCATCATACCGGTCACGACTTCATCCAATGTACCATCTCCGCCACTACATGTCACGAGATCATATTCTTCTGTGTACTCACTGACTTTTCTTACAGCATCCTGACTTCTCTGTGTAGGATAAACCGTCACCTCATATCCGCCCTTCACAAAAGTGTCAATCACATCTGAAAGTTTCGGCTTCAGAAGTCCCATTCCTGAATTCGGATTGTAAACAAATAGCATTCTTTTCATAAACAAATACCTCCTTATTCAAAAATCATTTGTGTTCACATCAGCTGCAAACTCTCCCCCATAGAAAAAGATGGCTGTACTCCTCTTCAAAGTACAGCCCCTCTATATTCATTTGTAATCACTTGGTTATCTCTCTGTGACTTCAATTACCATCTTATTGTTATTATACGTTAGCAAAAAATGTCTTAATGCCTTCAGCTGCTTTCTGCTCGTCCTCGCCGTCTGTCACAACGGTAATCTCCTCGCCTCCGATCAGATTCAGACTCATCATACCCATAATACTCTTTGCATTGATGTTCTTCTCGGCTACCTGAATGTACACTTTGCTTGCATACTGGCTGGCTTCCTGTACGAGAAGGGCGATCGGCCGTCCATCAAACCCTGGGTCCGCTTTCACTACAACAGATGTCTTAATCATAATAATCCTCCTTGTTCTTGCCGAACTTTGTCTGCCATCTCACTCAGCTTACGCAGCCTGTGGTTGATACCCGATTTTCCAACCGGAGGATTCAGGGATTCTCCCAGTTCCTTCAGTGTTGCTTCCGGATGCTCGAGACGGGCAAGAGCAGCCTCGACTAATCCTTTCGGTATATTCTCAAATCCTATCTGATCTCTCAAATATGTAATATCTTCCAGCTGTTTCACTGCTGCTGATACTGTTTTATTAATATTGGCAGTTTCACAATTCACTTTTCTGTTCACAGAATTTCTCATCTCTTTGAGAATTCTTACATTCTCAAGTTCCATTAATGAGACATGTGCCTCCATGATATTCAAAATATCTACTATCTGTGCTCCTTCTTTCAGGTAAACAACATACGACTTCTTTCTGAGCACGATCTTTGCGTCCATAGAAAAACTGCAGATCAGGTCACAGATCTGATGTGCCATCTCTTCTGTGGAACAGACAATCTCAAAATGATATGCCTTGTTCGGATCACTCATAGATCCGGACGCCTGAAACGCTCCGCGGAGAAATGCTCTTCGACAACAAACCTGTTGAACAATCATCGGATTCACGGCATGCAACTCTTCCGCATTCTCCTGCTGTTCCCCCATCATCTTCGTAGCCTGTAAGATACGTATCGCATCTTCATGTTTTTTTACGATAACGGAATAGTTCTCTGTCTGCTTCTTTATATTCCTCCGAACGGAAATATCACTCCTTATATTAAATGTTTTTTCTATTAATGTAAAGACCTTTCTTGCAACTAAAATGTTTTCTGTACGAATCTTGATACTGCACCGGTCAAAACTATTGATTACAACAGTCCCGCACATGCCAATAAAAGCCGTCAGTTCCGCAATCTGGCAATGTCTGGCTGAACTGATGTTCCTTGCAAGCTCTTCCTTCACTTTTCCAGAAAATGACATATTTTCCACCTTTTACTTTCTCTTTGTGATACTATCCTTCCCAATATCACGATGTTCAATACGGACACCATAACTTTCCTCGGTCTCAAGCGTGTGATATAACGCATTCGCCAGCGTTACAGATCTATGCTTTCCGCCGGTACATCCAATTGCGATCACAAGCTGGTTTTTTCCCTCCAAAATATAATTTGGAATCAGAAATTCAACCATGTCTTTTAATTTTTCAAGGAAAATCGGTCCCTTATCATTCTGCATGACATAATCCTGGACTTCCGGATCATTTCCTGTTTTTTCTTTCAATGTATCAATATAGTACGGATTCGGAAGAAAACGCACATCGAATACAAGGTCTGCGTCCTGCGGAATTCCGTATTTAAAACCAAAGGACATTACTGTGATATAGAGGTTGCAAAAGCTCTCACCTTTCACAAAAATCTTCTCAAGTTCAATCTTCAGTTCTCTCGTCAGCATCTTACTTGTATCAAGAATATACGTTGCCTTCATTTTCAAAAATGCGGTCTTCTCACGTTCTTTCGCAATACCGGTATCCACACGTCCCGATCCGCTCAGAGGGTGCTGTCTTCTCGTTTCTTTGTATCGCTTTACAAGTACAGAATCCTTTGCGTCCAGAAACAGAATCTCATATTTGATCCCCTTTTGATCCATCTGCTCAAGATCTTTCTCTAATCCGGAAATATCCTGTCCGCTTCGCACATCGACTCCCAATGCCACTTTCTTCATTGGAGTTTCTGAATTCTCGATCATCTGCACAAATCCAGGAAACATTGCGATTGGCAGATTATCCACACAGAAATATCCCATATCCTCAAGCATCTTAAGTGCTGTTGTTTTTCCGGCTCCTGACATCCCTGTTACGATAACAAAACGCATATCAAAACTCTCCTATTCTTCTTACTTCCGCTTCCAGGCGGACTCCTGAATTTTCTTCTACTTTATCTTCTACCTGACGCATCAGTTCCATAATCTCTGCTGCGCTTGCATTTCCTCTGTTGATCACGAAACCGCAATGCTTTTCAGAGACCTGTGCATCTCCGACCCTGAATCCGCGAAGTCCTGCATCTCCGATCAGTTTTCCTGCGAAATATCCTTCTGGACGCTTAAATGTACTTCCTGCACTTGCATACTCTAATGGCTGCTTTGTCACTCTTTTTTCTTTCAGATCATCCATCACTTCTTTAATTTTCTCCGGATTTCCTTTTTCAAGAGAAATCACTGCTTCAAGAACAATATAATTCTTCTGTTCTACCACACTTGTCCGGTAAGCAAGTCCCATCTCTTCTACAGGAATCGTAAGGAATCCGCCATCTGCTGTCATCACTTTCACGCTCTCAAGAACCTGCTTCATCTCTCCACCGTATGCACCCGCATTCATGCGAACGGCTCCGCCTAATGTTCCCGGAATCCCGGCAGCAAATTCAAAACCTGTCAGAGATTCTGACAGTGCTGTTGCCGCGATCTTCGACAGAAGTGCGCCCGCACCGGCATAAATCTTGTTCTCTTCTACCCTGATCTGATTCATTTTCTTAAAAATCTGAAGAATTACGCCACGATATCCCTTATCTCCAACAAGAAGATTACTTCCGTTTCCAATCACTGAATATGGGATTTTCTCCTTTTTGCATAACTCAACAATTGCCTGGATCTCTTCCTTTGATTCAGGTGTCACGAAATAATCTGCCGGACCACCAATACGAAATGTTGTATGTTTCTTCATCGGCTCATCTTTCATTACATTTTCCTGTTTTGTAATAGTGCACAATCTATTGTATAATTCCATATCTATACTCCGTTTCTTCTATATAATAGTATTAAATATTCTTATCAGTCATCAACATCATACACCACCCACTTCATAAAGTAAAGTATATTGCCTTGCCAAACACTAATAAACCATGTATAATGAATGCGTATATCTAAAATTAACCAAGCCTCTTTAGAGGCACATTTTTTAATCAAAGGAGTGAATATTTAAAGTGGACGCAGGTGACACGTACCTATTAATTATACTGTTAATTTTACTATTGTTTTCATCATTTTTTTCATCAACCGAGACTGCGCTGATGTCAGTGAATAAGATTAAACTCCGTTCTCTCGCAGACGGTGGGAACAAACGGGCGGCTCTGGCTCTTGATATCACAGAGAATCACACAGCAAAGATGCTCAGTGCAATTCTGATCGGTAATAATATTGTGAATGTTTCAGCATCTTCTCTTGCCACAACCCTTGCTTATTCATTTGGCGGATACATGGTCAGCATCGCTACACTGATTCTGACAGTGGCAATCCTTGTATTTGGAGAGATTACACCGAAGAATTATGCAACGATCAACGCTGAGAAACTTACGCTTCGTTATATTCCGGTCATCAAGTTTTTTATGACGGTCATGACTCCGGTTATTTTCATCATTAACTTGTTTTCCCGCGGAATCATGCTGATCCTTCGCGTAGATCCAGATGCAGCGAACAAAGCTATGACAGAAGAAGAACTTCGTACAATTGTGGATGTCAGCCATGAGGATGGTGTAATCGAGTCTGATGAAAAAGAGATGATCTACAATGTATTCGATCTCGGCGATGCCAAGGCGAAAGATATTATGGTTCCTCGCGTACATGTTACATTTGCTGATGTCAATAGTACCTTCGATGAATTGATTGATATTTTCCGTGAAGACAAATTCACAAGACTTCCTGTTTACGAAGAGACACAGGATAATGTTGTCGGTATTATTAACATGAAGGATCTGCTTCTTTACGATCATGATACACCGTTCAATATCCGGGATTTCTTAAGGAAACCACATTTCACTTATGAGTTCAAAGATATCTCTGAACTTCTTGTAGAGATGAGAGATTCTACTTTTAATATTGCAATTGTTCTGGATGAGTACGGTGAGATGGCAGGACTCATCACTTTGGAAGATATTCTGGAAGAAATCGTCGGTGAGATCCATGATGAATATGATGAGAATGAAGATGAACTGATCAAAGAGATTTCTGATCATGAATATATTATCGAAGGCTCCATGAGTCTTGATGATGTGAACGATCACTTACATACAGAACTTGACTCTGAGGATTATGATTCTCTCGGAGGACTGATCATCGAACATCTGGACCGTTTACCTCAGATGGGTGATGAAGTTGTCACTGAAGATGGAATTCGTCTGGTGGTCGAGAAGTTGGATAAGAACCGCGTAGAAACGGTACATGTTTATCTTCCTGAAAGAGCAGATACAGAGGAAGAAGCGGATGAAGAGAATTCAGATCCTTCTGAAACTGACAAACACTCACATGAATAGAACTTTTTAAAATGTCGGCTGCATTATCGCAGTCGGCATTTTTTGACGTTTCACAGGCAATGCGCGCTTTCATATAATATATAGAAGCACAAAATAATGAGGTGATTATATGTCTTATTCTATCATGCTTGATGCAGGTCATGGTGGTCGTGACCCCGGAGCTGTCTATAACGGCCGCCGGGAAAAGGATGACACCTTATCTTTAACGCTTGCCATTGGAGAACTGCTGCAGGAACGTGGAATCGATGTGCTCTATACACGCACAACAGACATTTATGAATCTCCCTATCAGAAGGCATTAGAAGCAAATGCAGCCGGTGCAGACTTCTTTCTGTCTATTCACCGTAATTCTTATCCGACAGATAATACCGTATCCGGCGTAGAATCTCTGGTTTACAACAAATCCGGTCTGAAATACACAATGGCTCAAAATATTAATGAAGGCCTGGAAGCTCTCGGCTTCATCAATCTCGGCGTAAAAGAACGCCCCGGTCTGGTCGTTCTGCGCCGTACACAGATGCCGGCGGTTCTGGTAGAAGTCGGATTTATCAACTCTGACACTGATAACCGGCTCTTTGATGATAACTTTGATGATATTGCGCTTGCGATTGCTGAGGGAATCCTTGATACATTAGAAGAAAACGGAGAAATCAGCAATGCTTCTTCTCTCCCTCACTATGCGGTGCAGACCGGGGCTTTCCGCAGCGAACGATATGCCCGACGACTCCTGAATGAATTAACTGAATTGAATTTTCCTGCTGTTTTGACAGAAGGGGATGGCCTATTCCGGGTAACGGTCGGAGAATACGATACGCTTGACGAAGCTGTAAAAATGGAACGCCGGTTGAAGCGCGCCGGATATCAGACAGTTATTGTAACTGTTTAGTTGCAGGATTTTGATTCTTACAATTACATGTCCGTAAAACATGTTACTGTTCACACGATGTGCGACCAGCAACGCATCTCGCCATTTTAAATCGCCTTTGGCGATGGGGCGAGATGCATTCAAGTCAAAACACGCATCCTCCGTGTCAATCAGCGGAGTGATTGACACGGGAGTGAACAGTAACAAAAACATTTTCAAAAAACAGAGCGCACTCTTGATTTTTTTAATTGACGGTATTATAATAGCGTTAATTAGAAATCATACGGTCTTTCGCCGCATAAAGGAATGGAGGATTTACTACAATGGAGAAAAAAAACATTGACTGGGAAAATATCGGATTTGGATATATCCCTACAGATAAGCGTTTTGTAGCTAATTATAAAGATGGAGCATGGGATGAAGGTGGTCTCACAGAAGATCCTAACATCGTCATGAATGAATGTGCCGGAGTTCTTCAGTATGCACAGACTGTATTTGAAGGAATGAAGGCTTACACAACAGAGGATGGACACATTGTCACTTTCCGTCCGGACCTCAATGCGAAGCGTATGGTCGACTCAGCGAAACGTCTTGAGATGCCGCCTTTCCCGGAAGATAGATTTGTTGATGCTATTGTTCAGACAGTAAGAGCAAATGAAGCTTACGTTCCACCTTACGGAACAGGAGCAACACTTTACATCAGACCTTATATGTTCGGAATCAATCCTGTAATCGGTGTAAAACCGGCTACTGACTATCAGTTCCGTGTATTTGCCACTCCGGTTGGACCGTACTTCAAGGGCGGCGTAAAGCCACTGACACTGTGCGTATCAGACTTTGACCGTGCCGCACCGCATGGAACAGGACACATCAAAGCAGGACTGAACTACGCAATGAGTCTTCACGCAATTGTTACAGCTCATGCAAATGGATTTGATGAAAATATGTACCTTGACTCTGCTACAAGAACAAAAGTTGAGGAAACAGGTGGAGCAAACTTCCTGTTCGTAACAAAAGATAACACTGTAGTTACACCACACTCCACAACAATTCTTCCGTCTATCACAAGACGTTCTCTGATGTATGTTGCTGAACATTATCTCGGACTGAAAGTAGAAGAAAGAGATGTTTACTTTGATGAAGTAAAAGACTTCGCTGAATGTGGTCTGTGCGGAACAGCCGCTGTTATCTCACCGGTTGGTAAGATTGTCAACCACGGAGAAGAAATCTGCTTCCCTAGTGGAATGGAACAGATGGGACCTACAATCGCAAAACTTCGTGACACACTGACAGGTATCCAGATGGGACGTATCGAAGCACCGGAAGGATGGCTGAAATATATCGATTAATTTTAAATCAAATAAATATTTTCTATTAGATGTTAAAAGAGGGGCGTGTGAAAAAACGAGAG
>OKTB01000222.1_pt1 | contig 40583 bp, 49 predicted proteins | sample 1606131 | NCBI WGS metagenome assembly OKTB01 (sample SAMEA3879518, study PRJEB24766) | human gut metagenome | biome: human-associated habitat; feature: feces | place: USA | collected 1985/1987
TGGAGCGGGCAACCTTGTGCCCATTCTCCACCTTAATTAAATAACAACTCATCTAACTTATTACTTATCGTTTTAATTGATAATCCACTAAAGCATCAGCCCCTTCTGCTGACTCAACAGTCAGCGTTTGGGCGATGTTGAGTCCTTCATGGCAGAACACCTTCAGCGTGAGCTGAATAGCCCCATCCTTGGTCTTGCTCAACCGACCATGCGCCAGTTTCTTAATCAGTTCCGACTGGCTTTTCGGCTTAGAAACTGCTACGAAATCAAATGTTCCGTCTTGCATTTGCTGAGCCACACCATGACGGCGAAAAGCTTCTACAACCCCCTGATTTACAGAATCAGGACTGAAGAGGAAATACTGCTTATCATCATAGTAAGCCACACCACCGAGCTGCACATGCTGGCAGCCGTTATTATTCACCTGCTGGTTCTGAACATTGTTCTGAACCTTATTATTTTTCTTTGCACTCATAAAATCTTAAATTAAAATTGAAGATGAACGAAAGAAGTGTCGTAAGTTTCAGTTTGCGCAAATTATCCCGGGACAATTCTCACGCCACCTATTTCAATTCAAGATTAATTACTTGCCAAGTTTCTCTATGTCCGTAACCAGGATATCCTGATAAACCTGACCATTATACTCACGGGTCGTGAAGCGGAGCGTAACCGCTACCAATGTTCCCGGAGCAAACTTACACTGGGCAATGTTGCCCAGCATTGCAGCAGCATACTGGTTCTCATACTTGCCGCCCATCTCCTGGAGAACGATGTTGCATTTCATCATCTGTCCGTTCTCACTTTTCTGACTCTGCACAGCGAAGGTCTCGCCCTGCTGCACCACTCTCATAATCTGAGTATACATATTATATAATTGTACGAAGAGGTTTCAAGAGCACCAAACCATTTCAGCGTTGTCTTGTTTCTTCGACGCTGCAAAAGTACTGCAGAAAAAAAAGCAAAACAATCCCTTTCCCACAACTCCCCCGAAAAACCCACAATTTTGGGAAAAATCGGGCATTTCTTGGGAAAAATCGGGGCGTTATTGGGAAAAATGCTTAATGAAATCAAGATTACCTCAAAGAGAGAAAAAAAAGAACTCAACTTATTGCATAAAAACATAAAAAATGCGTTGAAAATGCTTTATACGTTCTAAGAATGTTTTTATAATAATAGAAAGAAAACAAGGGATAACTATTTGATTACCAAGCGAAAAAACTTTTCATTTAGATTATTTCCTATCGCCTATGAGATTACATTTTTGTTTTTAGGCGTTTTTATTCCATTACAAAACTTTAGTAAACGGGTGAAGCACGCCCCGAAAAAATGAAGCAAGTTCACCCCCACACGCCCTGAAGGGGCAGAAGCTCCTAGCCCAGGGCACTCGCCCTGGGTAAACCAGCAATCAACCTTGCGCCCTGTAAGGGCAAAAGCTTTAAAAATCATCTTTCATTCTACATTTTAACACTCCAAATGTTTCTATTTCGTAAAAAATGCTTATTTTTGCATTCAATAAATGAATAGTAATGCCGATAAAATACGACATCGTATAATATTTGCATTAACAATAACATAAAAACAACTTTACACTAATTCAATTATGACAGAAGAAGAGAAGAAAGAGTTCGAGGAATTCCTGCAGTGGAAAGCCGAGAAGAAGAAAAGGGAGGAGGAAGAGAAACGTGAGCAAGAAGAGCGTGAAAAAGCAGAACTGGCTAAGCAAGAAAGTCTGATTGCAGAACAGGCAAAAGCTAATACACAAGCTGCAAATTCTTCTAAGCCTAACAAATTGGCAAATGAGAAAAGTGATTACGATATGTTTGCACAGAAAGCTTTATACATTATATGTTGTATCGTGATTGCGACTTTATTAATTATTCTAGCCAGAAGAATTAATAAACATAACAATTCTCCTGCTACAGTAGCAAAAGAGAACATCGAGAATGAGGATTCTATTGATGCGAGTTTAGCCGCACAAACTGAGACGGATGAGGAAGCTGCTTATAGTCTTGATAGTATCAGAAAGGCCAACAGAATAGATCAAGTAAAACATTCTGTCAAGATTTTAAAGGCTTATTTGTCTTCTCCTAATAGTGCCGGTGGTGTAGATGCTCATTTGGTATGGAAGAATGTCTCGAAGAAAACCATAAAATACTTAAACTGGAGTGGTTATCCAATAAACGCCGTGGGTGATCCTGTTTCATGCGAAATACGTGGAATATCAGAAAGCGGCGGTAAAGTCACAGGTCCTATTAAACCAGGAACCACATATGGCTACGGCAAGTACTGGGAATGTGTATGGTATAATTATTCTGCTAAGAAGTTAATCCTTACAGGAATTGACATTGAATATATGGATGGTAGTACTATGCATATAAACCAGAATGAATTGAAATACATACGTTAATTATTAACATTAATAAAGTCCATCAATATTATAATATAAAAAGTGAGATTATGAAGAAATCCTTTAGAATCCTATTGTTGGCGATGATGCTATGTCTCGCTCATACTGCCCAAGCACAAATTGTGTTCTCCACCTTCAAGTTAAAGCCTACGCTACTCTATAATGTCAAGTCATTGCACTTAGGTTTTACCTGTAAGGGCGAGAAACAAGTGAAGTATGTTAAGATAGAATGGTGTGCTGTTAACGAGGTTGGCGATGTATCGACAGGCATGAGCCCCAACCTCTTGCTGCGCAAGGTTTCGGGTACGGGTCCATTTTCTCCTGGCAAGAAGTATAAACGTGAGGCAGCTACTGCTTATATCGGCGTAGAGAAGGTTCATGCAATGCCTGTAAGCATCTGCATTGAGTATTTGGATGGCACCGACTGGGAAAAAGACATCGATAAGGACAATTATCAAGAGTTCTTTCCACAGTTGAAGTGGATTAACTTCACTGTGCCAGGAGAGTAAGAAAAGATACTTGTAATTACAAATATAATGATGGCAGAATGTATTATCCTGCCATCATTTAAATTTTCCTTTCAATAGAGGTAAAAAGAAAATAGCCAAGCCTATAAACAATATTCCAAGAAAAGCAATTAGAACTGAAACGACAATCAGAATAGTTAATGCCAACAAAGTATTTTTAGAGAATACTTCCTTCTTAAAAAGCCCCCATGTTGTTAACTCATCTTTTTCTTTTGCCCTCTTGAGACAATCCACAAAAGTAACAATCAACCATGTTATTATAGCCAATACAATCCCCGTGACCAAACTACTTGTAAAGACGGTTTCCATAGGCAACTTTTCATGAATGCTTTCATAGCCTTCATGCACAGCTTCTTCGTAACTACCTATCCCAATGCAGGAAATAAAGAATACTGTAGTACCGACTGCTGAAGAAATTTCAAATTTTCTATCGTCATCCATATTAAAATACGTTTATTTACAATTACAACCTTATGTTGTAGAAATTTTTAAATTTAACCGATTGTAGCTCCAGAAACAGTTTATAAACTGCCCTACAAAGCTCACTACAAAGGTAATTCATTTTTTTGATAATCAAACTAGTTTTATAGAGAAAATGTACTATTACGTTTCAACTTAACATTATTAAACACAGACTAGTTATAATGTAACTATCCCATAAAAAGCCACACAAAATAGCATAAGCATATAAATAAAGTTAAAATGCATTGATAACGACGCTATCATTTGCATTGTTGTGGATTTTTATATATCTTTGCAAGCAAATAATTATCTTTGATAAAATAAAAAATATAGAGATATGGCAAGAAAGTGGACAAGGGAAAATGTATTTGAAGAAAGCAAAAAGTATTCTTCTAGATCAGAATTCAAAAAGGGGAGTTCTGGCGCATTCCATATTGCATATATAAATGGTTGGTTAGACGAAATGACTTGGTTGGTTCACCCTGCACCAAAACCAAACAAATGGACGAAAGATGCAGTTTTTGAAGAATCAAAAAAATATTCGTTCTTTAGTGATTTCAACCGCAAAAATGCGTCAGCATATGCAGTTGCAAGAAAAAAGGGGTGGCTTGACGAAATGACTTGGCTTAAAAGAACAAGGGTTGTACGTGGGTTTTGGCAATCAAGAGAGAATATCTTTAATGAATCTCATAAGTATAAAACTTTAAAAGAATTCAGAGAAGCATGTTATACTGCTTATAATTTAGCAAAGGATAACGGATGGCTGGATGAAATGACTTGGCTTGCGAAAGCAGAACGCAAACCTGATGGATATTGGAAAATCAAAGAAAATGTCTTTGAGGAATCCCATAATTATCAATCAGTAAAAGAGTTTTGTGATGCAAATTACCTTGCTTACAAGACAGCAAGCGATAACAATTGGCTAGATCAAATGACTTGGCTAAAGAAAGCAAATCGTATAAAAAAGGGGCATTGGAAAAATAAGGAGACTGTCTTCAAAGAAGCCAAAAAATATAAGTATAAAAGTGATTTTCGCCGTAAAGCTCCTTCTGCTTATGCTACCGCATGGAAAAACGGGTGGCTTATAGAAATGACATGGTTCCAGCCAAAGGGGTATGAACGTGTCATACAAGGACCTATACATAAAATTTATGTTTATATTGATGAGGACAAGAAATATGCTTATGTAGGAGCCACCAACAATATTGACCGCAGGGATTACGAACACAGAACTAATAGTAATGATTCTGTGTTTAAATATTTCGCAAACGAAGGTAAAAATGTCCCTAAATATAAAATATTGAGAGAAGGACTTACTATCATAGAAAGACAGCGTGAAGAGCGAATACAATCCCTTTATTACAGAGATATTCTCCATTATACATTGCTTAATAATATCAATGCTACTGGTGAGAACATTGGCTCTTTGGGCAGTCTCGTATATAAGTGGACAAGAAACAAAGTAATAAAAGAAGCAGAAAAATATAAAACGCCTACAGAGTTTTTTACAAAAGCTGCAGGTGCTTATGATGCAGCTCTTAAATACAAGATGATGAATGAAGAAACTTTTCCTTGGTTCTACAGCAAAAGAAAACCGCCTCGTTGGTGGAATGTAAAAGAACATGTCTTTGAAGAATCGAAGAAATATAAAACTTGGAATGAATTCTTTTGGAAGTCATCTGCTGCTCATTATTCTGCAAGGAAACATAAATGGGAATCTGAAATGACATGGCTAGCTCATGATCAAGCCGTTCAAGGTTATTGGCAAAATGAAGAACATGTCATAGAAGAATCTAAAAAGTATTCAACGAGAACTGATTTCCGCAAAGGTTGTCATGCTGCGTATGATTATGCATTAAAACACAATCTATGGGAAAAAATGCCTTGGATAAAAACTAAAGTGAGAGAACAAGGCTATTGGACAAAAGAACGTGTATTCGAAGAAGGTGCCAAATATTCAACTAAAATGGAATTTAAAAAGATGGCGCCAACTGCATATTCAAAAGCTGTAAAATACAAATGGATAGAAGAGATGAATTGGTTCGTTTCTAATGTAAAGCCTAAGGGCTATTGGCAAAATAAGCAGAATACATTGAATGAATCTCATAAATACTCTTCACGCAGCGAGTTTAGATGGGGGAATTCTGGTGCCTATAGGGCTTCTATAGATAATGGGTGGATAGAAGAAATGACATGGCTAAAGCGCCCAAAGAGCTATAATTATAAATGGTCACGTGAAAATGTATTCATAGAATCACATAAGTATGAGTCTCGTAGTGCATTTAAAAAAGGTAGCCCTGCTGCATACAGAGTTGCGTTACAGAATGGATGGTTAGCATTAATGGTGTGGCTTTTCATGAAAAAATAGCAAATAAATTAATATTAATTATTATGGATACAACAAATGAATTAATAAAAACAAGAGTAAGATTCTTTCGAATATTGCTAAATGCAGGGTTCGAAGACATAACCCGAGAATTTCATTCGGATTATAGGTATAGTGAAGAAATGCTTGCTGACTATGACATTCTAATGAAGCGAGCTTTTAAAAAGGGAACCTATATCATTAATTGTGATTATGCAGACGCATATATAAGTATAGGTGAATTTAGACACAAACTAGGATATTCAAAGCTTACAGATAAGCTAATAGCGCTTGTAATATACCTAGCTGGCTTATACAATGAAAATAGTCGATACAAGTTTGGGATGTATATTACAGGAAATAAAGACATGGTCGATGTTTATGACGAGGTTATGACTTCATACCCATATAATAATCCTCCAAAGAGATGCAAACAATCCATAGAGGATGCTAGAAACCAACTTCCGAGAATTCTAGAGAGTATTATGCAATTTTCATAATTATGAACACTAAACACTTAGAGAGGCGGGGCCGCTGGTACAACACTCCGCAATAAAATATCTCTAAATACAAGCCCTCATTGCGGCAAAAGTGTGAAGGTAGGAGTTGTATTGATGGCAGAATTAATTATCCTGCCATCATTTTAATTTTCCTTTCAAAAGAGGAATTAAGAATATAGCTACTCCAATTAAGCTAAAACCAAAAGCTAAGAAAAGCACCAAAATAATTGCAGTAATAAGTATTGCTACAAGGGCCTTTACACACCCTTTACTTGCGGCAGAATTTCTCTCATTATATGTTTTTTTCGCTTCCGAATTATGAGTAGAAGTCTTGCCGTTATTACAATAAGCACTGATATAAGTTTCGGCTTCTCCTGTTTCTTCATAAACATCTGGCATTATTGGAGATGTTTTGGGGGCTTGTGGTAGAGAAACGTCTTCTTCGTCAGAAACATGATCTTTAGTACTCTCAACTTTTCCATCTGTATCAGAAATAACCGATTCCTCACAGACTGCTGGCTGGATTTCAGAAATATTCAAGTTCTGCATAGGCAAGTCGTTAGTTTCCGGAGCAATATCAACTTCTTCTTCAATAACTTCATCTTCCATTGAGTAAACATCTTTACCATCATTATAGACCAAGAGCATTAACTGAGACGAATTTTCGTATTTTAACCGCAGATAGCAATTTTTGGAACCAACACTCCCAATATAATGATCACGGAAATCCACACCAGCAAAAGTCGCATTCCACAATCTTGTATCAGACGGCAAACCAAAACGAGCATACATTCCTGCATTGTCAAGAATAATAGTTTTATCCTTGCCAAGGCTGGTTCTTAATCCACGACCCACTTGTTGCATGTACTTGCTCAGCGACCATGTAGGGCGAGCCATTTGTATGAACTCAACATCTGGACAGTCGAAACCTTCGCTGAAAATATCAACATTAACTAAGACTTGGATTTTACCATCCTTAAAGTCTTGAACAATTTGTTCACGCTCAGTTTTAGGAGTTTTACTATCTATGTATTCTGCAACAACACCTATGTTCTTATATGCTTCACAAATATTGTGAGCATGTTCTATACTAATACAATAAACAATACCCTTCAAGCCATTAGCATAAGTAGAATAGCTAAGAACAAGCTTTTTCACATGTCTTTCTACATTAAGATTTTGCAAGAGGTCGTTTATGCGATAATCACCAGTAGAACTCTTTTTCTTAATGCTCAAGATTGCCTTAGACAAATCACTATCCGGATTCTCTGTATAGAAAGTGTAATCAGAAAGGAAACCTTTTTCTATCAATTCCTTTACAGAGAGAGAGCTTATCAATTCACTAAAATGATTGGTAAATGGTGCACCATTAATTCGGCAAGGAGTGGCCGTAACACCCAACTTCCACGAAAGTGGATAAAGCTTCCATAATTGGTCATAAGTTTTTGCCAAAGTATGATGAGCTTCATCGATAACTATAAAATTGGGAACAAAACTCTTTGTTATTTCTTCATTGTTTTTATGCGTCAAGGTTTGGATAGAAGCAACCTGAACCCTTTTCTCCAGACAGCGCTTTCTATTGCTCGAAATAATACCATGCTCTATATTATACTTGGATAAATGAGAGCTGATTTGCTCCAACAACTCCTTTCTATGGGCAATAATCAGAATCTTGGAATCTGGTACTTTTATAATATCATTGATTACAGAAGAGAACAATATTGTTTTTCCTGCTCCCGTAGGCATTTGCAACATCACATTCTTCTCACTTTTCCATAGTGTAAAAATCTTATCTTTTACATCTTGCTGATAAGGGCGCAATCGGGCGTCTTGACAAGAAAAGTATTTCTTGCCAAATTCTTTTAAATCAGGATAAGCTGGCCTAACTCTATCAAGCCAAGGTATAAATTCGTGATAATCTATGTATTTAACATTTTCATCAAGTCCAGAAAGCGTACTTGTCATAACTTTTGTGCCCATAACAACACAGGTAACAGCTTGTTTGTTCTTCTTAATTACTTGACCAAATTTAGCTTTTATTTTCTCATAGACCTGTTCCTGGCTTATAGGACAAATATCGTAATCATAGAGTTTACCACATATTAAGAACACATCATCATACAGAGAAATAGATGAACTCTTTACCCAATTTAAGCTCGATAAATAGGTTTCATCACAATACTTATTTTCATTTGCATTTTTCTTCTCTTCCTCTTCCTTATCGTATTCTTTTATGCGCACTTCCCAAATAGGATCAATATTATCCATGATGGTTGCATAATTAATGACTATAATATTTTCTCCTTGTTGCTGATGCTCATAAATATTTAGCATATCGAAATACCAAAAGTTATGACCAAAGATTACAATATCAGGTTTATCCAATCTTTTGTGATAAGCCTTACCACCATTCAAAAGAATGAATTTACGCAACCAGACTTTGTCTTCTGTAGGAAACCCCAGCATGGAAACAATCTTACCCTTGAAGAATTCGTAATAATCATCAACTACATTCTCATAGACATGAAGAGCCGGGAGGCATTCTTTCAATAATACCTCCCGGTTAAAAAAATATTGATCTCTATATTCTGGGAAATCCATCATTTCTTTCAATAACCTTAAATTATTCCTTATCCAAGCCTAACTTACGAGCAACAGCATCATGAGAAAAGACATGCAAAGTACCAGGGCGTTTAACTAATTCTGCCAAAGCTTTTTCTTTTTTGGTTTTCCCTACACCATTTTCACTAACAATCAAGATATCAGTCAAACCACTAATGTCACCCATAACTTTTGCTCCAATTTTAGGAAGTTTCTTCTTTATCTTATCTCTATAAGATGATTTACCTGACACGACACATTTTTTCCCCTCAAAATCAAAATCTGATAGGATTTTATCTTCAAGATTAAATCCATCAATATTTGTTAATCCAAAATGACCTGGTTCATACTTAGAAGACTTTTTCTCTGAAGGATCATGGAATTGGGCTATAGTAGGAGCAACCAAACCATCTTCAACTATCTTGCGAAAGCATCTTTTAGTTAACTCTACATCAAACGATGACTGATGTAAAACAATATCAATTTTCGCAATTTCCAAAATATCTGCCAATTCTTCAAGCTTAGGGTTCTTATATCCGCCATCTTTCTTAGGTAGTCTACAGAATGTTGTCATAGAATTTTGTGTATCAAAAATTACAGGCCATTCTATAGTAGGCAAACTTTCTCTTTTAACAGTTTCATCAACAAACGTCTTGTCAAATGAAGCGTTATGCGCAACAACAAGATCCACATCTGCTAAAGCTTCTGTGAAAATTTTCATTCCTTCAGCTCTATCTATAGTACCAAGTTCTGCCAGACGTTCCTTTGTAAGTCCATTCGTTTTTATCGCAATAGGCTGCACACGCTCGTCTGAAACCCAATCAAAATAGACATCTCCTTCAGATAACTTACTCCATGAATGAAGATCTATAACCTGCCAAGACAAAGATAAGATGTCATACTTAGTATAACCGAGACCTGAAGTTTCAGTATCAAATATCAATGCTTTTTGTTTCTCTTTAAGAAACTCATCCCATTTTTCACTATTCATCGTATATTACATTTTATATGAACATAAATCATTTTGTCCAACCTCAACCATTTGGGCTTACAGTATGGATTTACATTTTACAAAGGTAATTTATTTTTTTGATAATCAACCTAGTTTGATAGAAAAAATGTTCAATTACATTCCAACTTAACATTTTTAAACGGAGAATATGCAGGGAAGGTACCCTCCCCATCGCACCTTCCCTCCAATCTTCTCTCTCAAATACTTCTCATATACCCATCCCTTTTCGCCAGCTTATAATACAGATCCTGGGCGGTATGATAATCGGGATCGGATTCTTCAAGCCACTCCGAAAAATGGTGGTTATGGTTCTTCTGCGTTTCCTGCTTGCGGAACGACTCCACCACACATTTCTTTTCTGCATCCGGAAACATCAGGTTCATGCGGGCGGCAAAGGCTGCCTTGTCCTGATTATCACGCACCATATGGAACGTATATTTCATCAGGCACCAGACTATGTACCAGCTTTGCTGAGACGTAATGTTGCCCTTTATCCAGAACTTCAACTTCTCCTCCAACTTTATAGGATCTACCCAGTTCACAAAGAAAGAATCGCTGTTACGCTCAAAATCATCAGCCCTGGCAATTTCAGCCTCCCACATTTTATGCTCACCCTGATACTTGAACAGCGTTTCAAAATCCTCGGGCGAAGCCTGCTCCCTGACTAGCGTACGGACGAGTTCTTCTTCCTCATCCTCCTCTCGCTCAAACCAGTCAGAACAAAGCGTATAATTGTTGTATTTCCCTTCAATATCATTCATTACTTTCTGCAAACTCAAAGTGGTAATATCTATTCTTCTCTCTCTCAGATGACGTTTCTTTACCTTTACCTCTCGTTTCAGATGGTCAGGCAGCGTGCCCTCGTCGAAAATTCGCTTGATATAATGGTAAATAATCACAGCCTCACGGTCGGTGCGGAAAAGGCGAGTTCTGTATAAGGCTAGGAAATCAGCACAAATAGCGGTAACTGTGGAGATGGTTTCAGCCAAAGCCATCTTCAACCCCATAGAGACAAAGTTTCTGTAATGGGAATCAAACTGGGGAAAATCGTCTCCGGCAGGAACTTTAAGCTTCTCGCATTGCTCGAAAATAGCCTTAGCATAGGGAATCTGACCATACTCCTCTTCCTTATCGAGCAAATAGTCTGAATGCTTCCGGGCGATGGTCTGAATATCCTGGAGCACCTTCTCTAAAACATCAGTATAAATCCCCATGAATTCATCATCGTAGCTCTTGTAGATGGAAATGTAGACTTTCTTATGGAGCGTATGAATATAATTAAGAAAATCTGTCAACTGTTCGGCAAGGTTCTGGTAAATATGAAAATAACAGGTAAGACCTTTATGCTTCTCTGCATTCCATCGTATTTCACCAATAGCATGCTGAATCTCCTTATACAAATGTTCTGCCTCTCTCTTAAACTGACCCACATCAGTAGTTGTTACTGGAGTGTATTTCTTGACTCCTGTTACTTCATCTTCCACAAAAAGATCTTCTTCTGATGAAATCTTCAGAAGAGAATTGTAGTTATTATCAGTATTGGGTATTTCCTCTGTCTGCATATTACTTTTCTAGGTTTGAATTGTTATGTTGTTTAAATAAGCGGCGTGGGGTTCCCTGTAAGTACCGGTATTCGGGTACCTGCAAGAACCTTCGGTAAGGCACAAACAAGTACTGCCCACGCCGTAGAGGAGTGGACGCCTTGCTGTCACCATCTTCTTACCGAAAAATTCTGAATTTTGCAGGTTCTGAATACCGTAGAAGTGTCAGATAATCAGCGTCTATATTCTATATGTTATATTCTATTTTACTATCTGTTTCTTATTATTCTATTTTAAAGACTCGGGGGCACTTTTTAAAGTGACTTCGATTCTAATTAAACAAATGTCTTGGCTGACAACCAGCCTTGACGATAACTAACACCTGCACATTAAATGCAAAATTCCCCCAAAATTACAAAATAATTGCGAAAACATCTATATTTTATTGCAAATATTAACAGAAAATAGCAGAAAACTCAGTAAAAAGGGATTTTAAACCTCTAGACAACGAGATGGGGAAAAAGCTGATTATGTAAATAATGGTTACCATACTACGGGCTGAAGGTCCCAAAGTTCCTAGCCCAGGGCATCGACCTGGGTATGATAGCAATCAGCAAGGCGCCAGGTAGGGGCAAAAGCTTTGTAAGCTGAAAAATGTAAATCTTCCTTACTCTTATATGCAGGAAATGAAAATCAGCAGTTTTTGAGTTTTAGAAGATAAGAAGCAAAAATTAGAGGGTTAGGAAGGAGTTTTACCCACTCTACTAGGGGTGAAAAATGCCCCTCCTCAGACATAAATCTGTCTCAGACTTGACGTATTTTTGACAAATTCGAGGGGTAAATAAGGGGTAGAATGAGGTAAAGAGAGGAGAAAAAGCAATGCAAGAACTCATTTCCGGCACTAGAGAATGTAGATTATACTTATACATAAAAGCATTAATAGCAACTTTAATATACTGGTATAAATGTATAATAAACAACTAATTACGATGCGTTACCTTATTTACTGCAAGTCTTTATAACAGAAATATTCTATCCGGTCATTAAGGTCAAGGTCATTAAGGTCATTAAGGTTTCGGAGGAAAACATTTTCCTATAGTATATATATAAATAATATTTATATATACTATAGCTCAAAATGACCGATTCCCATTTTCTTAATGACCTTAATGACCTTGACCTTAATGACCGCTTTTTCACGTTTCTTCGGCTACCTTCAATGCATATTTTCCTGTTTTGCTATGTTTCTGCAATAAAGTTCTGACAGAAAACGATAGAAAGTATTATCTATCAGCTACTTACGCAATTTTCAGCATAGAAAGTTAGGGTGAAAGCTTGCATTCTGCCCGAAAATGTTGTATCTTTGCACCGGCAATCGAAAGAACAGCCTTTTGTGCCTTGCTCGGGTCTTCTCTTAAGACCAACACGGGTCATAAATGATGGCAGGCGCCGGTCATCAATGAAGACCCCGAAAACGGCAGGAACGGGGCGTTCTGGGGAGTTGCAAAACAAGGACTCTAAACATACTACAAACGACTATGATTAATTACAGCATCGTAATGCGTAGCGTGAACGCAAATCTTCTGGAAATCAACCAGGCGAAGTCACGCATCAACCAGGCAAAGGAGGAGGGCAAGACCCCTGACCCAAAGGACCTGGAACTCGTGAAGACTGAGAAGCAGAATGCTTTCGCCATCTCGCAGTACACCGACATCATGACCATCGAGAAGTTTGCCAAGCACATCACTTCTCATGGCAGTGTTTATTCGAGAGCTGACATCAGCGCCATCCTCTACATCGCCGTAGACTGCATGCGTGAGATGTTGCTTGAGGGCAAGAAAATCCGTCTGGGCGACCTCGGTGATTTTTCTCTCCTTCTCACCTCAAAGGGTGCTGAGGATGCCGACAAGTTCACCGCACAGAACATCACCGGTGTGAAGGTTCAGTGGGAGCCTGGTCAGGAGTTCAAGAACCTTCGCGATGACGCCGAGTTCAACCTCGTAGCCAGCCGCAGCGCTCAGGCAGCCGTTATCAAGGCGATTAAGGAGGGTAAGACCAACGTTGACCTCAACGCTCCAACCACTCCGGATAATACGCCAGGCGGTTCTACCCCAGGCGGTTCAAACACCGGTCAGACTGGCAGCGAAGGCCAAGGCTCTGAATCAGGCGGCAGCACTGGCGATACTGGCGACGGCCTTGAATAGCCCAAGGATAGACTGGCTAGGGTGCTAGCCCCTAGCCCAGCCTATCCGCCCACAAAAAAATCAACATTCAACACTCAACATTCAACATTCAAAAAAATGAAAGCGAACATTTGGAAAACAATTCTTCAGATAGCCATCAGCATACTGACCGCTATCGCTACTACGCTCGGAGTAACGAGCTGCATGGGATAAAAACAAAAGGTCGCCCTGTAGAGGCAAAAGCTTTATAAATTACCTGATATTTAAAAGCTTTTGCCCTTACAGGGCGACTTGTTTGCGTCCGTATTTACCCAGGGTGCTACCCTGGGCTAGGAGCTTCTGCCCCTTCAGGGCGAAAGGGGGTAGCCGGTCATGAAGGGTCAAAGTCATAAAGGGTCATTAAGGATTTCGGGTTATTCAGATGTTTACAACTATCCATTTACCACTTTTTCTACCGCCTTCACGCTTCAAGATTCCCTTGGCTTGAAGAGCAGCAATATCTCTTTCAATAGTACGTGTCGTTACAGTTTTCTTTCCCGACATTCTCTGCGCCAATTCCGGAATCGTTATTTCCGGATGAAGTTTAACAACTGAAATGATATTCTGCTGACGTTCAGAAAGTTCAATCAGTTTTTCTTTCCCGACATTTTTTAAGTTTTTCCCGACATTTATCACGACATCATCATCCATAGATCTTTCATACTGTTCTATCTCAGCCTTAAGATTTTTGATATGTTCTTGAAGCATGAAAGACTGGAATGGTAACATCGACTCTTCTTCTCGAGATGAATTAAGAGCTTCAATATAAGCTGCCTTATCATCAGTCATTACCTTTGTCGGAACAAGATTAAATTCAAACTGAAGGTGGTTCATGATGAGACGCGACATTCTGCCATTTCCATCCACCCAAGGATGGATGCTGACAAGGATGTTATGAGCATCGAAGCTCAACAAATATGCATCCATTTCACTCGGGTTTTCAAGAAGCAATTCACGCCTGCGGTTTATCTCATTGCAGAAATCAGCCAACCTTGCAGGAACCTTCAGAAAGTTCATATAGGAACGTCCACCAGCTCCCGCTGTGACACCTAATAGACGGAGGTCACCTTTAGAAGAATCGAACTCCCCCTGAAGCGTGCTATAAACGCTGCCGGTATTCTTCATCACCAATGCAGACAATTGCTTAAGCATTTCTACAGAAAAAGGTTTGTGCTCCTTAGCCCATCGAATGGATTGCTCATAGGCATGCTTCAAATCAAGATTCATCAACTGCTCTACCAAGGGTTTACCTTTAGCAGAAATACCTTCATCAAAGAGCAATTGATTCTCTATTTCCGTCACAGTAGAACCTTCTATGGCTGTGGAGTGCGTGATGATAGAATACAGATAGAACTTATCGTAATCTATCTGCTGCGAAATACCAAGACTTCTATATTTGGCTAGTATAGCCTGTAATTCTACCACATACTTTTCCATTTTGCAACTTCTATTTTTTAAGGCACAAAGATAGGTAAAATATGTTAGAAACACGAATGATTATGAAGAAAAATGCAAATTACTCTACATTTTACTAAGATTATATCTACCATACCTTACGCCTTTTTGTTTTAAGAGGTCATGAAGTGTCAAATTCGTTATCGGTCATTTCCATTTTCCAATACCTAAATCCGGTCATTAAGGTCACGGTCATTAAGGTCATTAAGGATTTCTTATTTTCAAAATATCCCTCTATCTCATAAAATAAGGTTAAATCAGGTTCGCCCTGCCAACAAAATCCATCCATATAATCACTTTTCTGAATATTTTTTGTATTTTTGCAGATATATTGCGCTGATATGGAGTTGAACATAGCTTATCCTCCTAGATTACAGGCGCATAATGAATAATCAAAAAATAAGTAAATATGGACATGGCAAAATATATAGGTGAGACTACTGAATACGATAAGAAGCAGGAAGTGGAACGCCGTAAAGTGAAAAGTTGGCTGAAGAGCGTCAGCGCCTTTGCCAATGGCAGTGGCGGCTGCCTATTGTTTGGTATTGCCGATGACGATACTATCATAGGATTGAACGATGCCAAGGCTGATGCAGAATTTATCAGTCAGAAAATCAAGGAGCGCATAGACCCTATGCCCCAAATCGACTTGAAGATAGAGCGTGTAGAAGACAAGGAATTGCTCATTCTTCATGTGCATGGAGGCGAAGATACACCTTATTATTATATTGGCGACAGCGTTCTTGAAACCTTTGTGCGCATTGGCAACGAATCGGTTGTGGCTGATAGTACCGAACATAAGCGTCTGGTATTGAGAGGTCGCAACTCTTCATTCGATGCACGCCCAAGCGATGAAATGTTTGAAGATTATGCATTTTCTAAGCTTCTCAGCCGCTACTATGCCTGGAATGGTCTGAGCTTCGATAAAAAACTTTACCGCTCGTTTGGCTTGGTTGACAACAAGGGAATACTTACCTATGCCGGTCTGTTGATGGCAGACGAATGTCCATTGCGCCAAAGCCGTGTATTCTGCACAAGATGGAACGGCAAGACAAAAGCAGGAGGAAGTATCGATGCTCTCGACAGCGCAGAGATTACAGGCGGACTTGTAACTCTTCTCGAAGACACCATGGCAGGAATCTCATCCAAATATTGAGGTAAACTTTGTGGAAAATGAAGGTGATACTCAAGGTGATACTCAAGGTGATACTCAAGATGTCCCTCAAGGTGGCACTCAAGGAAAAGACTTAGATAAATGGATAGAATATCAAGTAGCTGTTTATCCTAAAATAACAACAGGTGAACTGGCTCAACTATCAGGGAAAAGCATTATAACCATCAAGCGTCGTATTGCAAAAATGCCTCATATTGTGTATGTTGGCAGTGGCTATAGTGGTCATTGGGAAGTAAGGAAAAAGGAATGAATCAAGAGTTTAAGCCAGCTTCCATCCAATTTACTACATAAAGATACAGACAATACAATATAAGCATGAAGAAGATATTATTCCTACACGGATTCTTCGCCACGGGCAGTTGTCCGATGGCGAGAGCCTTGAAAGAGGCGTTTGAGGGGACGGCGGTAGTGCTGGCTCCCGACCTCCCTTTGCACCCCAAGGAGGCACTGAAGGAGATTCGCTCCATCATCGACCGGGAGCAGCCCGACTTGCTTCTGGGCAACAGCTGCGGCTCTTTCCTCGCCCAGATGCTGGCTCCGGTGGTGGGCATTCCTGCCCTGCTCAGCAATCCGTATTTCATGATGACGGAGTTTCTGAAGGAGCGAATCGGCGAGCATGAATACAAGGCGCCGAGAAGGGACGGAAATCAGCGGCTGGTGATTGACGAGGCGCTGATAGAGGAGTTTGCGGAGCTGGAAGCTGTGCAGTTTGACCATTGCAACCCCTATTATAAGAATCGTGTGTGGGGACTTTTTGGTGAGCAGGACACCCAGGCTCACTTCTCCCCTCTCTTCCTGGAGCATTACAATCAAGCCTTCCATTTCCCTGGCGGTCATACGCCTACTGAGCAGGAGGTGAAGACCTGGTACGCTCCCCTTGCCCAGAAAATGCTGATGGAGTTTTCGGCAAAGGAAGAAAGATATTTCCAGCACTTCAAGGGCGGCAAATACAAATTCATCCATTCTGCCTTCGATTCCGAGACTCAGGAGCGCATGGTGGTTTATCAGGCTCTCTATGGAGACCAAGCCTATTGGGTTCGCCCAGAAAACATGTTCTTCGGGAAAGTTACGAGGGACGGCAGAACTTTTGATCGTTTCACAGAGATAGACAGATAATTATGGAGACATTCAATAACGTAATAAACAGTGGCCAGCTTGTTCTGGTCGATTTCTTTGCTACATGGTGCCAACCTTGCAAGGCGATGCACCCTATTCTGGAGCAGGTAAAGAGTGTATTGGGCGACCGCATCCGAATCATCAAGGTGGATGTGGACAAGTACGGCGTAACTGCAAGCCAATACCGCATCCAATCCGTGCCAACGCTGATGCTCTTCCGCAACGGAGAAGTATTGTGGCGCACAAGCGGTGTGGTAGATAAAGCCGAACTGCTGGCTACGCTTGATCCATTCTTGATATAACAGATGAAAAGAATAATCTTATGCGCATAATAGGAAACTTACTTTGGTGGCTCTTCAGAGGTCTCGAAGCTGCTATCGGTTATCAGACTCGGAGTATGTAGCCTGATTTCTGCATCAATGTTTAGCGGTCTAACTAAGTAACATGTTAAAATAGCCAAAAATAGAACAGAAAAGCAAACAAAACTTCGTTTTCTATTCCAAATTTTACTATTTTTGCACCATGATAATGGATTTAGAACATATAGGTAACATACCAGTCAGTACTTCAGCTATAGCTTCATTGTTTACAAACATTGAAGCAGGGAATCAGAAAGTACGCAGTCTTGAGGCGGCTCATAAAATTATCCGACTCAAGAAGGGGCTTTATGTGGTAGCCCCAAATGTGTCTCGTGTTGCTCTATCCACAGAACTGATAGCCAATCATCTTTATGCTCCTTCGTATGTGTCTATGCAGACTGCCTTACGTTATTATGGATTAATACCAGAAGCTGTTTATACTACTCAGTCTATGACACTAAAGCACTCCCGTAGCTTTGATACTCCTGTCGGGCGTTTTGAGTATAAGAACATGTCAAGAGAAGCCTTTTCAATAGGGATTACAAGCATCAATATGCAAAGTTACGCCTTTCTGATGGCAACACCAGAAAAAGCTCTCTGTGACTTAATCGCAAATTCTCCGAAGGTTAATTTACGTTACCTGAAGGATGTAGAGAACTATTTGGAGGAGGACATCCGAATGGAAATAGAAGATTTCAGGAATATGGACATAAGTATATTTGAGCGATATGCTCAGGTTGGAAAAAAGTCTAAATCCATAGAAACTCTAATTAAATATTTAAGGAAATGAATTTTCCAGAAATATATTCAGCAACAGACATGATGGAGCTGATTCAGAAGATCGGCTTCCTCCCCCTCCTTGATAGCGGCATTGAAGGCTTCTATGCCGAAGACATCGTGGCGGAAGACTGCGGTTACGTAAGACTTCCTGAAGGCGGTTGGGACTGGCCGCTATGGAAATGGAAGGGCGAGATTGTGCAGGAAATGCCATGTATGTACGGAAAGTTCTTCAACAAGAAAGCAGGATTCATCAGCCAGAAATGGTGGCCGGACTTCTGTAACTACAGAAGAAGCAAATACCCTCGCCCAGATGATGAATCAATAGAAGGAGCCATTCTCTGCACGCTTCAATCTACCGGTAGTCTCATCACAAGAGAACTTCGGGCAGCCTGCGGTTTTACAGGAAAAGGAATGAGAAGCAAGTTTAACGGTTATCTCACCCGACTGGAAATGGCGACTTACATCGTGACCGAGGATTTCATCTATCCTCGTGACAAGCACAATCACGAATATGGCTGGGGTTGGTCGCTGCTGAATACTCCCGAAGATCTCTATGGCAGGGAGGCTTGCCAATGCAACCGAACTTCCCAGGAATCTTATCAGAGGATTTTTGAGTTTTCCCAAAATTCACTTCTTACTCGTTTCTTATACGCAAGTACCTATCTTAAAAAATATTAAAGACGAGAGATGATTGAAAATTTCCTCCAAAAAGAGTGAGTTTCTCAGATTAAATTTGTATCTTTGCCATGTCTATCGTTGGATTTTCTTGTTTTCTTTTCGCAACACTAAGATAAGTGAATTCTTCGACATGACAAGACCATGGACAACTTTTTGTTGCTCAGGGACTTAAAAAGTTTAATTTATAATAGTGTTGCGGAATTAAGGGTTATTTTAAAAAACGCTGCAAAGTTAATAAAAAAAGGGAAACAGAATTCTTAATTCATTTCGATTTCCTCATTCGTTATCTCTATGAGGTATTCATCTAATGAGGGGTCGTCGCTCTTCAGCGTCACCCAATAGGTAAACTCGGGCACTGTGTTGCTGTCGGGACGCGTTTCCTCCAGTATTGCGGTGATTTCCTCAACGATTGCTTGCCGTATGCTTCCATTAATAACGGAAGCGAGGGTTTTCGCCGCTTCCACCTGCATCTGCGTGTGGTAGGAAAGACATTGCGGTGTAAGTATTTTATCCATGTATTTGCCTATGCTCTGCTGCTCTTTGTCAGTGAGGCCGCCAGGGGTGACGAGGCTCCACGACAGTGTCCATGTGGGCACTGCCACAAGCGAGAACTCAAGAGTAGAGTCGTCGAGACTGACTATGCGCCACGGATTGTTCGCCATGAAGCGACTCCATCCTGCAACCTTGTCGAAGGCGAGGTGTGGATAGACATTCTTCACCGTAGCCTCATAGTCTTCTGTCCACATCCAATTTATGCCGATGCCCACCTCTTCCAGTTTCAACGGAAGGTTGGCGTAGGCCTTCACCAACGTGGCGTCATCAAGTGCCTTGCGCACTTTGGTTGCGCTGGCAGACAGAGTGCCGTTAAACCCAGGATAGTAATGGGCCATTATCGTCAATGCGGAGATGAGATCGACTGACGTTTCCTTGGGATAGAAGAAGTACAGCTTGGAGGATATGGCGAAGTAGGGTCTCTTTTCGTCAGTGCATCCGCTAACGTAGCTTATGCGCAGGGCTTCCTGACTGTTTGGCTTGCTCATGATGTTGTACAACTGCTGCGAGTATTCCCCGATTCCCTGAACCAGTGGCTCTAGCCTTGCCGTGTTTATGACGCTGAGGTCCATAGAATTACCGCCTTCTGTCAACCTCCACATTTGAAGGACTACGGGCACATATTCACGCAGTGCGGCTTCCAGTGTCTCGTTGTTCGACAATGCGTTGATGAGTTCGGGATAGTTGCCGCCAAGTCCTGGGGTGAGGTGACCTGATCCCATCACATAGTTGGTGTGGTCCTTTATTTGGTATATGTTTTCTATCATGTTCATCAGGCATACGTCCCAATAAACTAACGACAATTTCTGTGCGCCGAGATTCTCAGCCCTCTTCATCGCCTCCTCCATCTCGAATATTGACATTGTCTCGTCGGTGTTGTCGTCGTACAGCAGACTGCGTGTTCCTGTGGTGTAGCTGTCGAGCACGAGATTGTCATCCTTGTTAAAGGTATTGCCGTGGTTCCAGAATATTATGATGTATTTCTTTGCGGGCATACGTTTCTGGGCATCGACGATGAAATTGGCAAGGTTCTGCGGGTCCTTAAGCCTGAAGGAAATATCTGCCACTTGGCTACTCTCCATTCCCCCCGGTGTCATGTTGAAGAGCCTCGTACCTTGTCTCTTCACGTCATTTTGGTAGGGCTTGGAGAATTTCACCAGTCCCGTAAACTTCACTTTCTCGTTGTAGCCCATTCCGTCAATCTGTTGCAGGTTGAAGAGGAGGTACTCGTCAAGATCGCTTCCGCCACATCCGTAAAAAAGGATGGTGTAGTCGGCAAGTTCCTCCGACGGCGTGTCGGGGTTGTCGCCGATGTCGTCGTCGTCACTGCACGATGTGAATCCTAACACACACATTGCTGCCATCAGCAGCATAGAGAACCATTTTTTCTTATTCATACGCTTCTTTTTAATTTTTAAAAATTATCTTCTAAACCTCACCGTCGCCTTTCCGTTTCGCCTCTCAATATAGAGCTGGCGTTTGTCGGCGGGTGCGGAGATGCGCTGTCCGTTGAGGTTGTAGTACTCCGATGGGCCGTCGTTGTCAGTTGAGATGGAAGTCACTGAGGTGGTGCCGTTGCGCTTTACCAGCAGCTTCAGCTCTTCCTCCTTCTGCGTGTTGCCCTCGTAGCATATCATCGCCCTGAGCGATAGTGTGTCAACGTCGTTCTCAAACACATAATGGCTCAGAATGTTGTCGAGGTCTATCTCTATCTCCTTCTCCAAATAGACATGCTCCTCGGCAAACTTGCTGTCAGCAACAATCAGCGAGTCGGTGTAGAGCGTGTCGATACAGGTGGAGTTCGGTGCCTCCATGTCTTCCTTGAATCTCGCCCTCAGTCCGGTGAAGAAGCGCACTGTGGGCAGCTGCTCGTCCTCGGCGGCGTGGATGTAGGGGTAGCCGTAGTCCATCTTGAAGCTCACCTTGGCTTTCTTGTCCACGCCCTTGACGTAGAGTTCCTTGTCGAGCTTTATCTCGGCGCGCAGTGTGTCTTTCACCTCCACTCCCCTGATGCGCTCTATGTTGTTCCAGTCGGTGTTCATCTTTAGGAAGTACAGTCCCGGACCAAAGTCCTCGAGCAGTCCAAAGCCGTCGTACTCCACGGAGTCTATTCCTGCCAGCAGTGGCTTTTCCCTGTCGAGCAGCGAGAAGGACTTCTCCCTCTCGTCTATAATTTGCTGCGTGCTGTCCTTGTCAACGTAGAAGAGCTGGAAGTTTACCTTGTTTTCCGCCTGAAAGCGTGTCCTGACTGTAAGGATAACCGGTGTTGAATATGTACGTCATATTAAGAGACCCTATTTCTCCGACATGGCAGGATGTCCTTCCGATCTTACGAAAGTTCGGCACGTCTTTGAAAATCACCTCCACTTCCTTGTCACGATTAATTCCCGGAATCTTCCAATTGTATTTATACACTCCTCCCCGGAGCAACAACAGCCAAATAGATTTGAAATCCGAGATACCCTCAGAATCTTCCAACTCGTCAAAAAAGCTGGAAAAGTCATCTTCGTTCGTATAAACATTAGTGCCATAGACAGTGTTCAACTCATATTTGAGCGAACAATCAGAAGGACGATCAATTTCTACAGGTCCAGAAACCAGAGAAAAAATATCCGTGATGAGTCCTGCCCTAAGTTCAGTGCCTTTATAAGGCACTAGACGAAAATCCTCATCACTCACGCACTCCGTATGCGGACCGCTTATATAAATTAACGAATCAAGCACGACCTTTTTGCCGTTCTGTGCGGCAACCTCCATCGTTGGGAGCAATGCCGCGGCAACCATTGAAAGAAAGATCTTCTTTGTTTTCATAATGAGGAAATTGTTAATTACATATCAGTTAACAAGTGAACGAGTTGACAAGTTGTTACTTTCGCTGTACATTGCTGAAAGACTATCAACTTGTCAACTCGTTCTCTCGCCAACTGGTCATTTAGATCTCACTCTTAGACCTTGGGGTGAAGTTGGAAGCGGAAGTGAAGTCGATGAGTGCTTTTTCATTCATCAGCTTTTTCTTAATATTCTCAAGTACAAGGGAAACACCTGCAGCCTCCACGCGTGATTTCTTGGAGAAGACTACTCCGGCACCCTTCATGTTGCCTTTCTCGTCCTTCATGGTCACCTTATACACCACTGTGATGTCATACTTCTCCTTGGTCAGTTCCTGGTTCTTTGGCTCTATGCTAAGTGCCAGACCCACCTTGGCGGGATAGGAAGTGATGGTCTTCGACCAGTCGTACTTGGTGTTTGTCAACTGCGTTGCAGCTCCCAGTCCGCTGTTGCCGTATTCCTGCAGGTTTACGGTAGCCAAGCTGAGGACATCGTCGCTCACCTCGATTTCCGCGGAATAGGTTATCTTGTCGCTGCCGCTTTTGTTGTTGTCGTCATCGTCTGAACACGAAGTTAAAGTCACTGTTAGGGCTGCCGCTACGACAAGCCACATCTTCATAACAATTGTTTTCATTCTTTTTTTATTTTAAAATTAATAATCACGGATTTAGGCACAAAGATACGGAAAAACTTCGAAAGAGGCTTGTCAAAACAGCAAAACATTTGTCAAAACGGAAAAAAGAGAGTTCTTAGGGCTGTTTTTACCGTTTTTCTACCTTTTTTGCGATGTTTTCCCTTCTTTGGCTACTCGTTTTCCTCCGCCTTCGTCATTTTCTCGAAGAGATATTTCCTTGGGCTTATTCCCTTGAATTTCGCAAATTGGCGGTAGAAAGACGAGATGGAATTAAATCCGCTCTTGATTGAAATGTCTATTATCGTCCGCTTGCTGTCCTGCGGCAAGGCATCAATAATACGGCACGCCTCTTCCACACGATACTTGTTCACAAAGTCGTGGAACGACATGTTCAGGTTGCTGTTCAGATATTCGGAAAGATAGGTTTTGTTGGTGCCTATCTTTGTAGCCAGGTCCATGATAGTGAGTTTTGACATGAGGAAGAGCTTCTCTTGTTCCATTAACAGCTGAATGCGCGACTCTATGTATTTGTAGCGTTCTTGCTTCCGCATGTCGGCCTCTGTCTCCGTCAGTCCTGTCTCGTCGGTGTCGCCTTGCTCCGTTTCGAGCTCTTCTTCCGCAGCCTCTTCGCCCATGGTGTCGTCGGCAGGACTGCCATTATTCTGGAATAACATTTTCAGCACCCTGTGCCTTTGGGCGAACTTAAACACTATAGACCACAACACAATGCCTGAGATGTTGAAAATGACTTCGCTGAGCCACACGGCGTTTTGGAACATCAGTTCGTAGAGGACGAAAGAGCCGAAAGAGGCATAGCACGACAGCATCACCCAAACGACATCCACATTCTCGGTGTAGGAATAGTTTTCATACAGCATTTTGCGGTATCTCACCGCAAACACAGTAACATAGACCAACGTTATGGCAGAAATGGCGAACGCCACACAGGAAGCAATTAGTTCAATCGCCTTGAAGGGCAAGAAAACGTAGATAAGGGCAAACGAGGCGAGAAACGCCACCGAAGCCCATGTCTGCCGCATGGAAACTGCTCCCGGTCGAACCACTTCGAGGAAGAAGGCGGAAATCACGGGTATGTAAACCATGTCCAATATGCCGCAAATGTTGTTCAAGTGGGTGGAATATTTTATCGACGTGAAAGCGAACAGCACGTCTTTGGCATAGCAAACAGCAATGAGAACCGATGAAAAATAGAGCAGCTTCAGCATATAGCTGCGTTTCTCGTATTTCCTGAGCAGGAAGCACCAAAAGACAAAGAATATGGTCACGCCACCGCGAGTGTAGTGTGCCAAGGCTTCCAACGATTGTATGTCGAGTATCATAGAATGAGCTTTTTGAAGTGTTTTTATTATTAATGAGAACCTACCTGCTTTACTTTTTTGCCTGTTTACGGCTATCCGACATTAATGTCAAACCCATAAAGAAGGAAGAACATCACCATTATTCTTGTGCAAAGGTAGTGTTTTTATTTCAAAAAAACGTCCAATAAAGCGAAAAAAACTCTCATTATACCAAATTTGGCAAAAATATACTCCAAAAAGGCTTCTCTTAATTCTTAATTCAAGTTTCGCAAGCACAGAAGTTAAAGGAGTTAAAGGAGTTAAGACAACAGTCTTTTTGACGTAGTTTTTTAAGCAGCAAGACATACGTCTTAACTCCTTAACTCCTTAACTCCTTAACTCCTTTAACTTCCTTAACTCCTTAGCTTCCTTAACTCCTTTAACTTCCTGATATGCGAAACTTCAGATACATATATAATAAGGTATGGTAATAAAGAATCTCGAAAACAAAATCAAGTTGGTGATGATCATCTGCTCACTCTTTTTTTCCGAATAACATGACGAAAACATCAATTTATTTGCTTTAGGAGTGTTATTTTTATGAAAAACATCTGTTTTTCGAAGAAAAAACCTTATTTTTGCATATTGAATAATATAAAAATTAAGAAATATGGAGAAACAACCTCTAAATCGGATTAAGGTAATGCTTGCTGAACGCATGCTAACCAACAAGCAACTGGCTGAGATGCTCGGTAAAGATCCTGCAACAATATCAAAGTGGGTCACCAATACATCACAACCAACTTTAGAGAATTTGATTGAGATAGCTCGCTGTCTCAAATGCGACATGAACGACCTTGTCAGACTGGACGATGTCGTTACTATAAAAACAGATAAATGAACTAATTAAGACAGACTCTATGCCAACAAACAAGAATGCGCAACTGCGCTACCGGATACTGGACAGATGCTTTAGCGATTTTCATAGAACATATAGCATTGAGGACCTCATGGACACGGTCAATGAGTCCCTCATGGATCTCTATGGCTCCCAGGTCAGCATCCGTCAGATGTCTGCTGACCCAACAAAACCAAGCAGTATGAATCCATTTCTGAATATAATTCGTATCTTTGCAGAAGAATCGTGCCTGAGCAGGTGTTATCCTGCCGTAAATGGCGCATAACTATCAAGTTATCAGTCAATAAAACATTTTGATCAAGCTGCAGGAGAAGATGATTGTGTCTCTGCCTCCTGTTTCTGCCAGCAAGATGCAGAAGCTCGACAGAGAGAAGAACGTAGTGAACCTCTATGTTGCCGGACATCCGATAGATGAAATCTGGATTCCAGCACTTTAAGGGCGGCAAATATAAGTTCATCCATTCAGCCATCGACTCCGAGACTCAGGAGCGCATGGTGGTTTATCAGGCTCTCTATGGAGACCAAGCCTATTGGGTAAGACCGGAAGATATGTTCTTCGGGAAAGTAACAAGGGACGGCAGAACTTTCAATCGTTTCACGGAAATAGATAAATTCTAACAACAGGAAAATGATCATGAAACAGATAGAAACACTCGTTTTTGATTATGGAGGTGTCATCGTGAATATTGATGATGCCTCTGTTGTGAAAGCCATGGAGAGCCTGGGCGTTACGGCGTTCAAGCGGCTAATCCATGTCCGCAAAATCAAGAGACTGATGCACCAATATATTAATGGTCTGGTGTCGGAAGCAGAAACTTTGAAAGAGATACTGAGCCTTTGCCGCAAAGGAACCACAACCGGGGATATTGAGAAAGTCCTGGAAGAGTTGTGTGGCAATCTGCCCGTGGAAAGACTGGAGGCATTGGTCAAGCTTCGGAAGCGATACAAGGTCTATCTGCTCAGCAACATCAACGATACGCTTTGGCAGAAATCGGTCAGTCAGATGAATCAGCTGGGATATACCACAGAGGAGATGTTTGATGAAGTCTTCCTCTCATACGCCATGCGGAAAGAGAAGCCATCCGTCGAAATCTACGAAGAGATGACGCAGAAGACAGGATTGAATCCTGCCACCACTCTCTATTTCGATGACCGTGCAGAGAATGCCGAGGCTGGCAGAAATTTCGGCTTTCAGAGCGTACTGGTAAAGACCAATCATCTGGAAGAGCATCAGGAATGGCAAGAAATTAACAAAAATATAAAAGAATAATCTTATGCGCATAATAGGAAACTTACTTTGGTGGCTCTTCGGAGGTCTCGAAGCTGCCATCGGTTATTTCACCGGAAGTCTGGCTCTTGCATGTACTGTCATCGGCATTCCCTTTGCGATACAGACATTCAAGATTGGCTTGCTCTGCCTATGGCCTTTTGGCTCTACAGTAAGAGAATCGAATAGTCCAACTGGTTGCATTCGCATCCCGTTGAATTTACTCTGGCTGATTTTCGGAGGATTGTGGGCTTGCCTCATGCATCTGTTCTTCGGCTTTCTCTTATGTATAACCATCATCGGCATTCCTTGGGGAAAACAGCATTTCAAGATGGCCGGACTTTCACTCGCACCATTCGGCAAGGATGTGGAGTTGGGATTTTAAAGTGATAAGAAGAAGTTGAAGGAAATATGGCAATAACTATTGATACAACAAACCTCTGCTCACATCTTCAAAAGAAGTTGTTTGAACCTGAGGGAGTATATTATCCTATCTGGCAAGCCATGCAGAACGATAAGGAGTTGACTGCCGCGGTTCGCTCACGACAGCTTCATATCTATCGTAACGGCAAGAAGATTCTCATTCTCGCTGGCAAGGCTCAGCCGAAGATTATCAGAGAGGATAAACTGAACGAATTGATAATAAGATAAAGAACGAAGCTTATGAACTTTCCAGAAATATATTCAGCAACAGGCATGATGGAACTGATCCAGAAGATCGGCTTCCTCCCTCTCCTTGATAGTGGCATTGAAGGATTCTCTGCCGAAGACATCGTGACAGATGACTGCGGTTACGTAAGACTTCCTGAAGGCGGTTGGGACTGGCCGCTTTGGAAATGGAAGGGCGAAATCGTTCAGGAAATGCCGTGTATGTACGGAAAGTTCTTTAACAAGAAGGCTGGATTCATCAGCCAGGAATGGTGGCCGGACTTCTGTAACTACAGAAGAAGCAAATACTCTCGCCCTGATGATGAATCAATAGAAGGAGCCATTCTCTGCACGCTTCAATCTACCGGTAGTCTCATCACAAGAGAACTTCGGGCAGCCTGCGGTTTTACAGGAAAAGGAATGAGAAGCAAGTTTAACGGTTATCTCACCCGACTGGAAATGGCGACTTACATCGTGACCGAGGATTTCATCTACCCTCGCGACAAGCACAATCACGAATATGGCTGGGGATGGTCGCTGCTCAATACTCCCGAAGACCTCTATGGCGGGGAGGCTTGCCAATGCAATCGCACTCCACAGGAATCTTATCAGAGGATTTTCGAGCATCTGAAAGAAATCCTGCCTGATGCTTCGGATAAACAGATTCAAAAAATAATTGGATGAAAATGAGAAAGGAATAAAGAGCAATGGATAGTGAGTGGGCTTTGGAAGTAATGCACAAGGCTCCGTATATAACGGTCAGTTTTATTGACGAAGTCGGCAAGCCTTATGGCTTACCCCTGTCACTCGCATCTGATGATGATGTGAACTGGTATTTTCATGGTGCCTTGGAAGGCAAGAAACTGGAGGCAATCAAGGCTCATCCTGAGGTTTGCCTTTCAGCCGTAACCCGTTGTGCGCCTACGGTTGGTCCGAAAGACGGAAGTTTCACCCTGCAATTCAAATCAGCCATTGCATTCGGCAAGGCAGAAATCGTGACAGATGAAGCAGAGAAGATTCATGGTCTCCGGCTAATCTGTGAACGTTTCCTTCCTCAACACATGGATGCTTTCGACCAGAGCATCGCCCGTTCCCTTTCACGCACGGCTGTAGTTCGCATCACGCTTACTGAGCCACCAACCGGCAAGCGCAAGCAGTATGATAAGGAGGGCGTGGAAATGAAATATGGGAGAATGGAATAACGAACATTAAAACATATAGATTATGAAGAAGATAAAGTTAAGCAATGGCGTGGAAATGCCGCAACTGGGTTATGGTGTTTATCAGGTGGAACCTGATCCAACCCTACCCTCACCCAGATAGGCGAGAAATACGGCAAGACTGCTGCACAGGTAGCCTTGCACTGGCTGTTGCAGAGCGATGTAATCATCATCCCGAAGACTGTTCATAAGGAAAGAATGCAGGAGAATCTGAACATTTGCATAAAAATCATTAGAATGGAGAATTATGGAAGAAAAATTATCGACTATATATTTGGTTGGCGGTCAAACAGCTCTGCAGTATCTTATGAACGTGAGCAAAAAATACAGGCAAATAGCGACCGAAGCGATATTCGAGTGTTTGAGACTGGGATATCCCCTCAACGACATGGAAATATCAGGCAAAGCTCGCGAACTGCTGAGGAAGAGGAATGTAATTGGTTAAAATGATTTTTTCAAATTTTCTTCAAACTGAAGCAAAGGGTGCCCGTACCAATCTCTTGGTACCAATGCTGGAGCAAAGCTACACGATTTAATTTTATCCAAGCAATCACACTCTCTGCATCTTCATCAGAAAGCAACTTTGCATTAGGTTTTCTCATCGGATTATCCTCTATCGTAAAATATTCAAATTGCTTTCGGTTAACCATTACACCCAGAAAGGGCGTGAAAGTCATAGTTGTTTCAAAAGGAATATAAACTCTGATCTTATGACTAAGCCCAGTGCTTTCTTGCCAGAAACATGAAATGTCAAAAAAGGGAGGGTAAAAGTAAGGCTTGTCATTTCTTGGAATAATCATAAATTGATCATATTTGGTTGATTACAAAACTCATAATTCTCAGTAACAATCGAGGCATTGGAAAACAACACAGTGCTGCATTCGCTCATCCCATAGGCATTATGAATGTGCCCGAAGAGATGAGCCTCCGGCTTGATGCGTTTAACTGCATCTAGCAATGTTCTGCTGCCATAATGTAAACCTGCACTTTCATCCATAATGAGATAGGGTGGCTGATGAGTGATAAGCACGTCGATATTGGAAGGAATGTTCTCCAACATTTTGGTATAGTTACCACTTATATCATCTTCCACGAACATCGGGATGCCGAAGAACTTTATGCCTTCTATCGTTACACCGTTACCATAAAGATAATGGCAGTTCTCGGGCAGACCATTGATATCGGCTCCGAAAAGACAGTCGTCATGGTTTCCTGCTATGAAAACTTTGTGTTTGTATGGCAAGGCACAGAACCATTCCATAAAGTCGATAACTTCGGCTTCAGTTCCTGCCATCGTGAAGTCACCGGAATGGACTATCACGTCAGCTGCAGGAAGATCCTGCAGCTGACGATGATGGCTGTGAGTGTCGGAAATGTGAAGTATCTTCATTACTGATTTGTGCTTAAAATGATTTATAAAATTTCCTTTCCTGTTCCTAAGTCTAAACATCGAAACTCGACTTTTTTTTCTGTATCTAATCCTGCATTATCATAACTAGCTTTTATTTTTTCTGCAATAGACTTGATTGTTCTATCATTTGCAGATTTTACTATCATAATGAAATACACAAACTTTTGGTCTTCATTCAGTAATTTCACATAATCTTTCATATAACTTTGCTTATCAGGATTTAAAGCTTTGAACTCTATCAACGCAACCCTAGTAAGTTTATCCTGTTCTTTTAGAAATATTGAAAAATCAACCATTGCAGATTGACCATTTGGATAGTCAACTTTACATGGCATTTCCTTGTTACTAAAATCATACCTTTTGCTTGTAGGCGTTTCCACAGAATAATAAGCATCCCAATTTTTTGAGCAATACTTATTGAATTCCTCCACAAAAACAAATCGGAGTTCTTGCTCACTGATTCTAAACTCTTCCTTTTTATCCTTACTTCCTCTCTTTAAGGGAAATATAATTCTTGAAGAATTATTATTATAAGTCCCTATTTTTTGATTCTCCATTTGTGTCCTATAAACCTCGCTAATTGTGTTAAACGTATTTGTAATAATAACGTCAATATGGTTTTTTACAATCTCATCTTCCATTGTTTCTTAATTTTATAATTCAGCCCCAGCCTCCTTATGGATGCAGATGACCTCCTTGGGTTTAACAATATCTATAACTTTCTTGATGCACTCTCTCGAAGCATGTCCTGAGGTATGAATATCCACCACATTGGGAAACGCCTCTCGAAAGTCTCTGTAAGCAGGATTTTGCTTTACTTGCAATGGGTCTTTGTAATAACCATCCCAAGCAGAATAGATGAGAAGAACCTCTGACGAAGATAATCCTTGACACATTTTCTTCACAAAATCCAAATGGCTAGCCCCTGTTACCAAGACAAAGCCTTTCTTTTGCATCTCACCGAGTTTAGGATCATCCTCCCCCACATACTTAAAGTGAAAAGCAAACAAGCCCTTTGAAGATTTTGCTTCTCGATGTGTAAAGATTCGCATCGCTCTGCCCATCATTCCACCAGTGTAGTATAGTCCCTTACGAGCTTTGAGAGCTGCCGTTTTAACACTTGCCAATCTCTCAATATCCGTGGCAGAAGCCAAGACTATCACATACTTGAAAGCACTCATCACACAAGCCATACGTCTGGACACCTCACTTTCTTGAATACAAAGGTCTCCACGCTTCAGTGTGGTTCCTTCTGTGATAAGCAAGTCTATATTAGAAGCATATCTATGAAGCGTAGGATATAATCCTTTGCCAAGATAGCCATGGTCACGATAATCACCAGTATGCCATAGGCGTTTTCCGTCAGCTTCGATAAGAAACATATAAGAATCATAGATGCTATGGCTATAAAAAAAAGAGTGATACGGATATCCCCTATCATAAAAGATTTTGGCCGAGTATGCGGTGCTGTACGCTCCCATATATGAAAATCTTTTATCTTCCTTATTTTCTGCTCATCATCTATCAATATCTTACTTTTTTCTTCCGAATCTTTCCATTCTTGCTCATGAGCTATTTTCAATAGTCCATACTTCGCAAGCATTAGTTCTTGACCTCCCACACCTATATATTGAGGCACATCGCAAGGAATCAAGTCAAACAAGCCGACATGGTCTTCATGGGCATGAGTGTAAACCACCGCTTGGTGCTGCTTAACATTTTGCGCAAAGATGTCACGCACCAAAGCTTCATCTTGCTCAGGTGTAGTAGGAACAGCACAAGCAGGCAAATTCTGACCGAAATCCACAAAGACCCGAGAAGTCTTCGTGGAAATTTCAGTAATACACCCACCTATTTGGTCTATTCCACGATGAATCGTAACTACAACATCGCTATCTTTTAGATATGTTTGAAATCTTGCCATCGTCATTCAATTATATTGTTTTATTAGAAAAACGTATACTTATTAGAAATATTGTCTTAAATCCATAATTCCGCAAACTTCCCTATCTTTTTACTTGATATTTATGTATATTCATTGGGATACAACTTCAACTAAGGTTACTAATCTCACAGAATCCTCATGCCAAGAGCCTATTCCCCACGTTACAGTTTCAAAGGACTTGTTTACCAGATGCAAACTTTCCATATCTGTCATTTGCAATTCATGGCCAGTTGGCTGGAAGACAAGAAAGAGTACACGAGCTATCTTACGCCCCACGCACAAGGATTCGAGTTTATCTTGCGTCATTTTGCAAACCAATTTATACGGCTTATTCCATAAATCAAACTCCTCACAATCAAAGGCTACAAGTTTGCCTTTTGTAAGAAAGAAAGGCTCCAAGTCATCATTATCAATGCTTACCACCATATGGGTCTGATAAAACTCCCTCACCAGACCCTTTATTATTTCAATATTGCTTATCATTGATTTTACTTCAATACTCTTCGTATGATGACTCTCGTATTCTCCAATTTCAGCATCGGCTGAGACATATAGGTGGTAAACTCACATCCTTGCTCCTTCATCCAGTTCACTACCTCATTTCTAACCTCGTTGTCATAGCAAATGGTGAGACCTAAAGGAAGAGTTACTTGAAAATCTTTTGGTTCGATTTCCTTGCCTGTCACCATTGGGTTGCTAGGTTCAAGCCCAAGGCAGTATGCCACATAGCTGCCTGCCAATATTCCCTTGGAAGGCTCAGCACTGTATCCTAACTGCTCTTTTACTTTATCCATTACATCTCTCAATGTCATTAGGTCCTTAGCAATACCCAAGTTTGAAAATACCAGCAACTCCTCTTTTATTCGGGTTTCGATTTCAGGTGTCAGGGAATCGAATTTCTGCTTTGCACCAAACATAGTTTGGAATGTCAACGACTCGTTGAGTGTTCTCTGTTGCAGTTGCACCTTGCGTTTCTGTTCTTTGTTCATTGTTCATTATGTATTTTAAGTTCTACAATATCATAAGAAGCATCTTTTTCATGTGCTCCTTATATTTCTATAATACGATAATCCCAATGTAATAATTTTCGAAAAGCCTCTATTTCTGCACACTTTTGAAAGAAATGAGCAAGTATTTTACAAAGTTTAACTATAATGATTAGGGGCGTTTTTCCGGTCATTAAGGATTTCCGTTTATTCAAGATGTCCCCAAGTTGTCCCTCAATGCCTCTCTAGCTTATAAATAAGGTTAAATCAAGTTCGCCCTGCAAACAAAATCCATCCATATAATCACTTTTCTGAATATTTTTTGTATTTTTGCAGCATCGAGGCATGGATGAGAATGAAAATCTGGCACCATAAGACAAAGCACAAGAAATTCAAATTAAAGAACGAAGCATATGAGTAATACAATGAATGGGATTTATTGGAAGGGCATTAAGCAACGGATAGGAAGATTCTTTGAGAAGGTGCACGAATGTATACTTATCTTTACCGACTGGCTGGGGTAAGCACATATAATAAATAGACAGCAAAACATTGATATAAACTGATGGAAACAGAAAGAATTTTACTTCGCTATTGGGAGGAATCTGATGCAGAGGCACTCTTCAAGTACGCCTCCGACCCTGACGTTGGACCTCGTGCAGGATGGCCGACGCATAAGTCTGTTGAGGAAAGTCGGGAGATAATCCGGACATTCTTCCATAATGAAACGACATGGGCGATTGTGTTGAAAGAGACTGGCGAGGCTATCGGCTGCATCGGCTACTACACCCATGAAACCAGCAACATCCCTATCGGAGAAAACGACTGTGAGGTGGGTTACTGGGTAGGAAAGCCTTATTGGAACAAGGGAATCTGCACCGAAGCCTTGAAGCTGATGCTTGACTACTGCATCCAAGTAAAGCATTTCGAAAACATCTGGGCAGACCATTTCATAGGCAATCCTGCATCAGGAAGAGTCATGGAGAAATGCGGTTTTGCCGATACAGGTATGTTGAATAAATGTAGCCAGCTCGTAGGTGGCGACAAGGATATGGTTAAAGTATTTAAGTACAAAGGATAAAAATCTCCGATAAAGGTAATAACTTCCGAAAACCAGGTATAAGCTCTTTTGGAGAATGTGCGTATCTTTGCAGAAGATAAACTGCACTCGGCAATTTGAAAGCAAGCTTTCATTGCGCTCATTTGCATTATCTTTGCAAAAATTTAAAATGAATAGGATTATGAAGGAATTATTCTTTAATACGATACAGGAGTTCAATGACTTCATTGGGGTGAAAACGCTTCATCCCCTGGTAAGTGTTGTGCGTGTAGAAAACACCTCTCCTATACAGGAGGCTGTGCATCACTACGGACTTTACGCCCTCTTCCTGAAGGAAAACAAGGGCTGCAAATTGTCATACGGCAGAACAGAATATGATTTTGACGAGATGACCGTCACCTCGTTTGCTTCAGGTCAGTCGATTAAGGTTGAACCCATTCCTGGAGTTCCGTTTGCCAAATATACGGTATTGGCTTTCCATCCCGACCTGCTCAACCGCACGCAGCTTGGCAAGAACATCTCCCGATACGAGTTTTTCGACTATACAAGCAACGAAGCATTACACTTATCCGCTGCCGAGGTCAATATCTTCCGTGATGTGCTCTCAATGATTAAGCAGGAACTGCAGCATCCCATAGATAAGCATTCGCGCGAACTCATCGTTTCCAACATCGAGTTGTTGCTGAACTACTGTCTGCGCTTCTACGACCGCCAGTTTATCACACGCGAGGAGATAAATCATTCGGTGGTCAAGAAGTTCATCTCTCTGCTCGATGAATACATTGCCCGGAAAGCGGAGCATGAAGGGCTGCCTACCGTAGCCTACTTTGCCGACAAATGCTGCTATTCTACCAAATATTTCGGTGAATTAGTCAAGACAGAGACTGGCAGAACCGCAAAGAATCTGATCAACGACCGACTGCTTTCTACAGCCCGCCAACTACTTGTAGATGAAACCTTAACCATTACGCAAGTCAGCCAGCGCCTCGGCTTTGAATATTCTCAGCACTTCGTCCGATTTTTCAAGGCACAGACGGGAAAGACTCCAAGCGAGTACCGCAAGACTGCATAAATACAATGAAGCACATATAGAATAACTGTTATTTTTACATCGTAGATGTTTTCTGGAGAAGAATTTGAAAATATGGAGAAGATTTTAAAAAAATGATACAATGAAGAAAATAGTACAGACAGCAGGGCGCACCCAGTTGGGTGAGTTTGCCCCAGAGTTCGCTCACCTCAACGACGACATCCTCTTTGGAGAAGTATGGAGCCGCAATGACCTGCTTTCATTGCGCGACCGCAGTTTGGTAACAATCACTTCGCTCATCAGCCAAGGAATCACCGACAGCTCGATGAAATATCACTTGCAGTCGGCAAAGAATAACGGAATTACCCGCACTGAAGCGGCAGAGATTATTACTCACATCGCCTTCTACGCAGGTTGGCCAAAGGCCTGGGCTGCCTTCAATCTGGCAAAGGAGGTATGGAACGAGGACGTGAAAGGCGAAGACGCCAAGGATGCTTTCCAGCGCGAGATGATATTCCCTGTTGGCGAACCCAACACCGCTTACGCCAAATACTTCAAAGGCAACAGTTATCTGGCACAAATATCTGACAGTCAGATACCTTTCTTCAACGTTACCTTTGAGCCTGGCTGCCGTAACAACTGGCATACGCACCACGCCACAAAGGGTGGCGGACAAATGCTGGTAGGTGTAGCCGGACGTGGCTGGTATCAGGAGGAAGGAAAGCCTGCGCAGGAAATCCTCCCCGGCACAGTCATCCATATTCCTGCCAACGTGAAGCATTGGCATGGTGCCGCAAAAGACAGCTGGTTTGCACACCTCGCCTTTGAAATACCTGGCGAGAACACATCCAACGAGTGGCAGGAGGCTGTGAGCGATGAGGAATATAACAAGATAAAATAACAACCATAATATTTTACAATTATGAAGAAGGTAAAGTTAAACAATGGCGTGGAAATGCCATAACTTGGATACATAGCGGAGAAACAACCAAGCAGTTTATGGAGTGGAGAACTGTGGTGAAACCTACAGAATAATTATGACACAAGATACTTCTACATATTACGTTTGGATAGGTGGCTCATGTGATTATGGCCATAAAGAGCGAGCTGGTGGTGCTGCCGTTGTAATTGAGCATAACGGCAATATCATCAGTCGTGATGTAATCAGCGACCTACACACCACGGAATTCCGCATGATGCTAACCCTCATGGTGAAGGTTATGCAGGAAATACCGGAAGGTTCCGAAATTCTCTTCCTGACCAACGCTGCCTATATTCAGAACTTTGACAAGACTCCAACGGCTAAATCAGCCAACCGAACGAGCAGCGAGAGCAAAGATGCAAGCTCGCTTGCAGTCTCTGCCGAGTCGCGAGGGAGGAAGGCGAGAGCCAACTCCGACTTGATCATTCAATGCATCGAGGAAAAGAAAAGGCACAACTCAGTCGGAGTCAAAATCGTGCAATATCACAAGAGTCCACTGCTGATAGAAACCCACGATAGGGCTACAGAAGCAATGGCTAAGACAAGAAAAGAGTTTCATCAGAAAAACAAATAAATGTTTAGGGACGGTTTCCGGTCATTAAGGTCACGGTCATTTCCGGTCATTAAGGATTTCAACTTCTCTATTTTGGTAACACATTAGCGCTTTTTGATAACACATTTGTAACACACATGGATGATTTCCCAATACGCCAAATTCATAACATGTTGATTAACAGCTATTTATGAAAAGAGTACATAAAAGAGGAATAAGTGATAAAATATATTTAAAAACAAAAAAGAACAACAGAGATAAGTACCTATAAATAAGTAACTTACTACCATTGTTCTCTTACGCTATTTTTGTACAAATAAGTTTCATTTTGCCTATTATAGTGATTCCGTTGGGGTTCGAACCCAAGACCCACAGCTTAGAAGGCTGTTGCTCTAATCCAACTGAGCTACGGAACCAACACTTTTCAAATCGCAAACCAGCTAACCAATAACGCAATCAGCTACTTTTCTTATTTGCGGCTGCAAAGGTACATATATTTTTTGAATACACCAAACTTTTTCTCACTTTTTTCTTTTTTTATGCTTAAATATCGCAAAAAATAACTACCTTTGCATCCGTTAGGAGCAAGAAACTGTATTCTGGCCCCGAAAGAGAAGAGATTTTTATAACGCATATTCAAACATAAAACATACGCAAATGAAAAAGTTAATCTTTTCAGTAGCCCTGCTCTCGGCAGCACTCTCTGCCAGCGCAGAAGAACATCCGCTCTGGATGCGCTACCCAGCCATCTCGCCCGATGGCACTACCATCGCCTTCGCTTATAAAGGCGACCTCTACAGTGTTTCTGTCAACGGTGGTGAAGCACGACAGCTCACAACCCATGCAGCCTTCGATTCGCATCCTGTATGGAGCCCTGACAGCAAGAAAATTGCCTTCCAGTCTAACCGCGAAGGAAGTCTCGACATCTTTGTAATCGATGCAAAAGGCGGTGCTCCTACCCGACTCACTACCAACAGCGGCAGCGAAACACCTATCGCCTTTGCAGACAACGATCATGTGCTCTACTCAGCCAGTCTGCAGCCTACAGCCCAGAGCATCATCTTCGGCGACAACACATTTCCACAAGTATATAAGGTAAGCACCAAGGGCGGAAGACCGGAACTTTTCTCTACCCTCACCATGGAGAATATCAGCATCGCCAAGAACGGCGACATTCTCTACCACGACAAAAAGGGATACGAAGACCCTTGGCGCAAACACCAGAAATCACCTATCGCACGCGACATCTGGCTGAAGAGTAACGGAAAGTTTGCCAAGCAGACTACCTTTGCCGGCGAAGACCGCTCGCCAGTATGGACATCAGACGAGAAATCATTCTTCTATCTGAGCGAGCAGGACGGCACATTCAATATCTACCGCCGCAGCCTCAACAGTTCAAGCGACAAGCAGATTACCCACCACAAAGGCAATCCGGTAAGATTCCTCACCGCATCCAGCACCGACCTGCTCTGCTACGGATATGATGGCGAAATCTACACCGTAAAAGAGGGTGGAGAGCCTCAGAAGGTAAACATCTCCATTACAACGGATAATGACGCTCCAAGCCTCGTACGTCAGATTAAAAGCTGGGGAGCTACAGAGATTTCCGTTTCGCCAGACGCCAAGGAAGTGGCTTTCGTGATGCATGGCGACGTATACGTAACTTCTGTAGAATACACCACTACCAAGCGCATTACCGACACACCGCAGCAGGAGCGCGACCTGAGTTTCTCGCCAGACGGCAGAGCCCTGGTCTATGCAGCCGAGCGCAATGGCGTATGGCAGATTTACCAGTCTAAGATCAAGAATGAGAAAGAGAAGAACTTCACCTACGCTACCGATATCGAGGAAGAGCAGCTGGTGAAAACAGGCATTACATCGCAGTATCCTCAATACTCTCCTGACGGCAAGGAAGTAGCTTTCTTCGAAGACCGCGCTGCACTCCGCATCGTCAATCTGAAATCGAAGGAAATCCGCACCGTGCTCAATGGCAAATACGTCTACTCTTACAGCGATGGAGACATCGGTTTCGAATGGTCGCCAGACAGCAAATGGCTTCTTTCTACCTATATCGGCAACGGCGGCTGGAACAACCAGGATATTGCGCTGGTAAAGGCTGACGGCAAAGAGGTTCACAACCTGACCAATTCCGGCTACAGCGACAGCAACGGCAAATGGGTGCTCGACGGCAAGGCAATGCTCTTCCAGAGCGACAGAGCCGGTTACCGCAGTCATGGAAGCTGGGGAGCAGAAGACGATGCCTACATCATGTTCTTCGACCTGGACGCCTACAACCGCTTTAACATGAGCAAGGAAGAGATAGAACTGGCTGACGCCAACAAGGACGAAAAGGAGAAGAAGGAAGACGAAAAGAAGGAAGAAGCTAAAAAGAAGGCTGACGAAAAGCAGAAGAAGACCGGAAAGATAGAGGTGGAAAAAGTGAAGCCACTGGAGCTGGACATCGAAAACTGCCGCGACAGAATCGTACGCCTCACCGCAAATTCTTCGCACATGGGCGATGCTGTGCTCTCTAAAGACGGCGACAAGCTCTACTACCAGGCAGCCTTCGAGGATGATTACGACCTCTGGCAGCACGACCTGAAGGACGGCTCTACCAAGCTCGTGATGAAGGGCGTAGGCCAGGGCAACCTGCAGACCGACAAGGATGTGAAGAACCTCTTCATCTGCAACGGAAGCAGCATCAAGAAGGTGGATCTGAGCGGATTCAGCACCAAGAACATCAGCTTTGAGGCTAACTTCAACTATAAGCCAGCCGAGGAGCGCCAGTATCTCTTCGACCACATATGGCGACAGGTGAAAGACAAGTTCTACGACCCTAAGATTCATGGTGTTGACTGGGAAGGTTACCGCAAGACCTATGAGAAGTTCCTGCCTTACATCAACAACAATTTCGACTTCCAGGAGATGTTGAGCGAAATGCTTGGCGAGCTGAACGCTTCGCATACAGGAGCACGCTACTACGCTTCGAACAGCACGCTTACCACCGCCAACCTGGGAGTATTCTTCGACCCTCAGTATCAGGGCGACGGCCTGAAGATTCAGGAGATTATCAAGCGCGGTCCTTTCGATGTGAAGAATACGGGCGTTACAGCCGGCTGCATCATCGAGAGCATCGACGGCGAGGAGATTAAAGCCGGAATGGACTACTTCCCATTGCTCGACGGAAAGGTTGGCAAGAATGTACGTCTCGGCATCAGAAACGCCAAGGGCAAGAAGATGGAGGTTACAGTGAAGGCTATCTCTCAGGGCAAACTCAACAACCTGCTCTACAAGCGATGGGTAGACCGCAACCGCGCTTTCGTTGACAGCATTTCAGGCGGACGCATCGCTTATGTTCACGTTAAGGCGATGAATTCGGAGAGTTTCCGCACCGTTTACAGCGAATTGCTGAGCGACAAGAACCGAAACAGAGACGCTGTAATCGTAGACGAGCGCCATAATGGTGGCGGCTGGTTGCACGATGATCTCTGCACCCTGCTCAACGGCAAGCAGTATCAGGAGTTTGTGCCTCACGGAAAGGTAGTTGGCCGCGATCCGTTCAACAAATGGGTGAAGCCATCTTGCGTTATGATCTGCGAGAATGATTACAGCAACGGTCACGGTTTCCCATGGGTTTACAAGGAACTCGGAATCGGCAAGCTGATCGGTGCTCCTGTAGCAGGAACCATGACAGCCGTATGGTGGGAAACGCTGATGGACAACACGCTGGTATTCGGTATTCCTCAGGTAGGCTGCCGCGACATGCGTGGCGTGTTCGGCGAGAACACCCAGCTGAACCCAGACATCGAGGTTTACAACAGTCCGGAAGATTTCATCAATGGCCATGATACCCAGCTCGAAAGAGCCGTAAAGGAAATGATGAAGAAATAAACAGAACGCCCTGCAGGGGTCCAGAAGCAGAATCGCTTCTGCCCTTTGCAGGGCGATTTGTTTTTTGTAGCAGACAACATTATTTATTAAACCTTAATTAACCCGTAACTACTCAGCACCCCTATAGAAAACTTCTCGTTAATAAAGCATAAACTTGAT